>Ga0308172_1000064_pt1 | contig 242861 bp, 215 predicted proteins | sample PhyGR2_FD_202134 | JGI IMG/M metagenome (GOLD analysis project Ga0308172, IMG submission 202134) | Phyllosphere microbial communities from UC Gill Tract Community Farm, Albany, California, United States - DLSLSG.R2 | ecosystem: Host-associated > Plants > Phyllosphere > Unclassified | place... | reverse complement strand
TAGCGACGGTGCGAGCCACCTAGAACCTTGATACACATTACGCGACGTGCACCGGAGTTGTCGGCCACGTTCAGCATAGTCTGTTCTTGGATCATGTTAGTGCTCCGCTAATGTCAACTACAACTTTGGACCCAGAATGGGTCGTTTGAAATCCCCACAATTGAGGGCGCAGCATTATAACACCGCTTCCAGAATATGGGTAGAAAAAATAAACGGCTCAGTTTTTGAGCCGTTTATAGTACTCGAGATGCGTACTGTATTACAGAACGGCTTTCTCTACAACGCGAACAAGTGTCCAAGACTTAGTCTTTGACAGTGGACGGCATTCGCGGATTTCTACCACGTCACCGATACCACATTCATTGTTCTCGTCGTGTACGTGCAGCTTGGTCGTACGTTTGATGAATTTACCATACATTGGGTGCTTCACCATACGCTCGATCGTAACAACAACGGATTTCTCCATTTTGTCACTAACTACTCGACCTTGCAGAGTACGGATTTGATCAGTCATTACGCACCCGCCTTCTCAGTCAGTAAAGTCTTAACGCGTGCGACATCACGACGCACTTGCTTCAACAGGTGAGATTGTTGCAGCTGACCGCTTGCCGCTTGCATGCGCAGGTTAAATTGCTCACGCAGCAGGCTCAGCAGTTCAGTGTTCAGCTCTTCAACACTTTTCTCACGCAGCTCTTGTGCTTTCATTACATCACCGTCTTAGTTACAAAGGTGGTTTTGATAGGCAGTTTCGCTGCTGCCAGCTTGAAGGCCTCACGGGCCAGCTCTTCAGGCACGCCGTCCATTTCGTACAGGACTTTACCCGGCTGGATCAAGGCAACCCAATACTCTACGTTACCTTTACCTTTACCCATACGAACTTCAAGCGGCTTTTCAGTGATCGGCTTGTCTGGGAACACACGGATCCAGATTTTACCCTGACGCTTAACTGCACGAGTCATCGCACGACGAGCTGCTTCGATTTGACGAGCAGTCAGACGGCCACGGCCAACAGCTTTCAGACCGAAAGTGCCGAAGCTAACATCCGTACCTTGCGCCAGACCACGGTTGCGGCCTTTGTGCACCTTACGGAATTTTGTACGCTTTGGTTGTAACATTCAGCGACTCTCCTTACTTGCGGCCTTTACGCTGCTGCTTTTTAGGTTGAGCAGCCGGTTTTTCCGGTTGTTCAACTGCAGCCATACCACCCAGGATCTCACCTTTGAAGATCCATACCTTAACGCCGATTACACCATAAGTGGTGTGCGCTTCAGAGGTGTTGTAATCGATATCCGCACGCAGAGTATGCAACGGAACACGACCTTCACGGTACCATTCGGTACGCGCGATTTCAGCACCGCCGAGGCGGCCGCTTACTTCAACTTTAATACCTTTAGCGCCCAGACGCATTGCGTTCTGTACAGCACGCTTCATAGCACGACGGAACATAACACGACGTTCCAGCTGTGAAGTGATGCTATCAGCAACCAATTTTGCGTCCAGTTCTGGTTTACGAACTTCGGCGATATTGATTTGCGCAGGAACGCCAGCGATATCCGCTACGACCTTACGCAGTTTTTCGACATCTTCACCTTTCTTGCCGATAACGATGCCTGGACGAGCAGTGTGAATAGTCACACGGATGCTCTTCGCAGGACGCTCGATAACGATGCGAGAAACGGAAGCCTTCGCCAGTTCCTTAGTCAGGAATTGACGAACTTTAAAGTCGCTGTCCAGGTTGTCAGCGAACTCTTTGGTATTCGCGAACCAAGTAGAGTTCCAAGGTTTGACAATACCCAGGCGAATACCATTAGGATGTACTTTCTGACCCATTGCTAGTCTCCAGAGTCTCAGCGATCGGACACAACCACTGTAATGTGGCTGGTGCGCTTCAGGATACGATCTGCACGACCTTTAGCACGCGGCATAATGCGCTTCATGCTTGGGCCTTCGTCGACGAAGATTTTCGTCACTTTCAGATCATCGATGTCAGCGCCATCGTTGTGTTCTGCGTTAGCAATAGCAGACTCAAGTACTTTCTTAACCAGACCAGCAGCTTTCTTGTTGGTGTAGGCTAAAGTTTCCAGAGCTTGCGACACTTTCTTACCGCGGATCAGGTCAGCAACGAGGCGAACCTTCTGAGCAGAAGAACGAGCGTGGCGATGTTTAGCGATAGTTTCCATCTCTTCCTCCTACCTTAGCGCTTTTTAGCTTTTTTATCAGCCGCATGGCCGCGATAAGTACGAGTCGGCGCGAATTCACCTAACTTGTGACCGACCATTTCATCGGCTACAAATACTGGAACGTGCTGACGACCATTATGGACAGCGATGGTCAAACCGATCATGTTTGGAAAGACCGTTGAACGACGGGACCAAGTCTTAATAGGCTTTTTGTCTCCGCTTTCCACCGCTTTCTCTACCTTCTTCAGCAAGTGCAGGTCAATGAAAGGACCTTTCTTGAGAGAACGTGGCATGGCTTATCCTCTAATTATTTTTTACTACGGCGACGTACGATGAATTTATCAGTACGCTTGTTGCTGCGGGTCTTCTTACCTTTGGTCTGCAGGCCCCATGGGGAAACAGGGTGCTTACCAAAGTTACGACCTTCACCACCACCGTGTGGATGGTCGACTGGGTTCATCGCAGTACCGCGAACGGTAGGACGAACACCACGCCAGCGGCTTGCACCTGCTTTACCCAGAACGCGCAGCATATGCTCAGCGTTACCAACTTCGCCTAAGGTAGCACGGCAGTCGGATGGGATTTTACGCATTTCACCAGAACGCAGACGCAGGGTGACATATGCACCATCGCGAGCAACGATCTGAACGTATGCGCCAGCAGAACGAGCTAGCTGACCACCTTTGCCTGGTTTCATTTCTACGTTATGAACGGTAGAACCAACCGGGATGTTACGCATCGGCAAGGTGTTGCCAGGTTTGATAGCAGCATCAACACCAGACTGAATCTGGTCACCCGCTTTCAGGCCTTTAGGCGCCAGGATATAACGGCGTTCGCCGTCTTTGTACAGAACCAGTGCGATATTCGCAGAACGGTTCGGATCATATTCCAGACGCTCAACAACAGCAGGGATACCATCTTTGTTGCGTTTGAAGTCAACCAGACGATAATGCTGTTTGTGACCACCACCGATGTGACGAGTGGTGATGCGGCCATTGTTGTTACGGCCACCGGATTTGCTCAGTTTTTCAAGCAACGGGGCATACGGTTTGCCCTTGTGCAGCTCAGGGTTAACCACTTTAACAACGTGGCGACGACCCGGAGATGTCGGTTTACATTTAACAATTGCCATTGTTCGCTACTCCTCCGACTTACTCTGCGCCGCCGATGAAGTCCAGATTCTGGCCTTCTTTCAGGGTGACGTAAGCTTTTTTCCAGTCGCTACGACGACCAACACGCTGACCGTGACGCTTCACTTTACCTTTAACTACCAGGGTGTGAACTGCATCAACTTCAACTTCGAACAGTTTCTTAACTGCGGCTTTGATTTCTGCTTTAGTTGCGTCTTTAGCAACTTTGAGAACGATGGTGTTGGTTTTTTCCATCACCATAGACGCTTTTTCAGAAACGTGCGGCGCGCGCAGTACTTTCAGCAGACGTTCTTCACGGATCATGCCAGCATCTCCTCAACTTGCTTCACAGCGTCAGCAGTCATAACCACTTTGTCGAAGGCGATCAAGCTAACTGGGTCGATACCTGTAACGTCACGCACATCAACCTTGTACAGGTTGCGAGCGGCCAGGAACAGATTTTCGTCGACTTCGCCGGTTACAATCAGCACGTCTTCCAGCGCCATGTCTTTCAGTTTCTGTGCCAGCAGCTTAGTTTTAGGCGCTTCTACAGAGAACTTCTCGACGACGATCAGACGATCTTGACGTACCAGTTCGGACAGAATGCTTTTCAGCGCGCCGCGGTACATCTTTTTGTTAACTTTTTGACTGTGATCCTGAGGCTTCGCAGCGAATGAAACGCCACCGGAACGCCAGATCGGGCTCTTAACAGAACCAGAACGAGCGCGACCAGTACCTTTCTGACGCCACGGTTTTTTGCCTGAACCAGTTACTTCAGCACGGGTCTTCTGAGCACGAGTACCTTGACGGGCACCAGCTGCATAAGCAACTACAACCTGGTGTACCAGCGCTTCGTTGAAATCACGACCGAAGGTAGTTTCGGAAACAGTCAGCGCGCTTTGCGCGTCTTTCAATACTAATTCCATTCCTATCTCCTCACGCCTTTACAGCTGGTTTAACGATCAGGTCGCCACCGGTTGCACCCGGAACAGCACCCTTAACCAGCAGCAGGTTGCGCTCAGCGTCAACACGTACTACATCCAGGCTCTGAACGGTTACGCGTTCGTTACCCAGTTGGCCTGCCATTTTCTTGCCTTTGAACACTTTGCCCGGAGTCTGGTTCTGACCGATAGAACCCGGAACGCGGTGAGACAAGGAGTTACCATGGGTAGCATCTTGGGTACGGAAGTTCCAGCGCTTAACTGTGCCAGCAAAACCTTTACCTTTAGAAGTACCGGTAACGTCAACTTTTTTAACGTCAGCAAAAATTTCAACGCTAATGCTCTGACCTACGGTGAACTCTTCGCCTTCATTCAGACGGAATTCGCGCAGGGTGCGGCCAGCTTCTACGCCAGCTTTAGCGAAGTGACCAGCTTCTGGCTTAGATACACGGTTTGCTTTTTTAGCACCCGTAGTTACCTGTACAGCGCAGTAGCCGTCGTTATCCAGGCTTTTCACCTGAGTAACACGGTTTGCTTCGATTTCGATAACGGTTACTGGGATAGATACGCCATCTTCAGTGAAGATGCGGGTCATACCCACTTTTTTACCGACTAAACCAATCATTGTTTCAACCTCTCAATCGTTCAATGACCTGATTAACCCAGGCTGATCTGCACGTCTACACCAGCAGCCAGATCCAGACGCATCAGAGCATCAACGGTTTTCTCGGTTGGCTCAACGATGTCAACCAGGCGCTTATGAGTGCGAATCTCGTACTGATCGCGCGCGTCTTTGTTGACGTGCGGAGAAATCAGAACGGTAAAGCGCTCTTTGCGGGTCGGCAGCGGGATCGGACCACGGACTTGCGCACCAGTGCGCTTAGCAGTCTCGACGATTTCCGCAGTTGATTGATCGATCAGACGATGATCAAACGCTTTCAGGCGGATACGGATTCTTTGGTTCTGCATGAGACCAGAGCTCCAATTATTTTATAAACGTAAAAAATTACTCCTCACACCCATTTCGATTGATGGGGGAGTGTAATCGTTCAACATATAACCCCCATATCGGGAGTATTGTTCGATAGTCTAGGACTATCTCTGATTCAGAATCAGACTTACCAAGATTAGGTAAGCCCGCGCATTATACGTAAACCAGCTCAGGAAGCAACCTAAATGCGCAAAAATAGTGGAAAGGCTCTTACTCTATCCTGCCTGCACGATCTGATATCCTTCAAATACGCACGTATAAAATACCCGTCCGAGCCTTGAATTGCATAAAATTCATACAGCCCTGTGACAATGATTCCAATAAAATGTCCTCTATAGCTCAATATGCTCAGATATGATGGTGTGCATATTGAATGGAGGAAATACAGATGGAATTGCTCACGGATATCTATTCTTGCGTCATTTCTGATAGCGGAAAACGTGTAGCGCTATGTATCGTATTTGCTGTTTGCAGTGGTTGCGCCGCTTACATTGCAAGACAAGCGATACCTAGGCAAATTCTTTCTCCAGCTCCAACTGCTCTTCTCACTTTGGGCACGCCGTCGTTTTCTTCAATCTACAGAGGCAGCTTAAAGGCGCAAATCGGCTATGGACTGTTTTTTCTGGCTATATCCTTCTGGCCTCATATTAGTCTATCAATCGTGCCCATTGTTTGGCTAATCAGCTGGTTTCTCATCACCTTGTCTCTTTTGGATTTTCAGCATTACCTATTACCGGATGTATTGACACTCCCCCTACTCTGGCTCGGCCTTTGTTTTAATGCATACACTAACGCGACTCCAATAGAACACGCCGTTGCTGGCGCAGTCGCGGGTTATATCTTTATTTGGTTTCTAGGCTGGATAACTAAGCATTTAGCAGGAAAAATGGGTATCGGGTTAGGTGACGCTAAACTGTTGGCCGCACTCGGTGCATGGGCAGGGTATGAAAACTTGGCATTGATATCTGCCAGTGCGTCCTTTGGTGGAATTGTTTGGTGGGGAGTCCGGAGGTTTTGTTCACTGAAAAAGAACCACCCTCTGCCTTTTGGTCCTTGCTTGGCCATCGCCGGCTGGGTGGTTATTTTCGATATATTGCAATCATGGAAATTAAGCTTCTTCTTTAACCTGAGCTAATAGGTAATTTTGGATTCCCAGACGTTGGATAAGATCTAACTCAGTTTCCAGCCAGTCGATATGTTTTTCTTCATCAGACAGGACTTCAATCATAAGATCACGGCTGACATAGTCATGGACTGAATCTGCATAAGCGATACCTTCACGTAAGTTTTTTGCACCATCGAGTTCTAATTTAAGATCGGATCTCAACATTTCTTCCACGTCTTCTCCGATATTAAGTTTCCCTAAATCTTGAAGATTTGGCAGTCCTTCTAAAAAAAGAATTCTTTCGATGTAACGGTCAGCATGTTTCATCTCATCGATCGACTCGTGGTACTCAATGTCATTGAGTCGTGTGAGCCCCCAATTCTTAAACATACGGGCATGAAGGAAATACTGATTGATGGCTACGAGTTCATTTCCAAGTAGCTTATTGAGGTGGCCAATAACTTTTTTATCGCCTTTCATAAACAAAACCCTCCGCTTCCAGTTCTTTTAGTGTAGAACCAGAGTCTGAAGAGTCAAAAAATAACCATACTTTTATGCCACGTTTATGAAGCTACTTTGAAGTACCGTGGTTTCCTCATCGAAAATCTCTCGAGCCTGACGGATACATTTGCCGCATTCAGATCCTAATGGAACTATTTTACGCAAATGATGGAGAGAGCTCGGCTGATATTTACGGATTGCATGGCGTATTGTTTTGTCCGAAATCCCATTACATAAGCAAACGTACATATTTTACTCTTTGCTGATTTGATAATAAGAGTCTAAATAATAAACGTTATCATTTCAATAAAAGCATCTCATTTTACTGCTTATAAATCGTACTAACCTGAATCAGTTCATGTTTTTCTTGTAATAAAAAAGGGCGCCTAAGCGCCCTTTTACTGCATTTGGTTCAAAAGCTAAATATTAGCTCATTACCTTAGCAACAACACCAGCACCAACGGTACGGCCGCCTTCGCGGATTGCGAAACGCAGACCATCGTCCATTGCGATTGGGTGGATCAGGGTAACGATCATTTTGATGTTATCGCCTGGCATTACCATTTCCACGCCTTCTGGCAGTTCGATGGTACCGGTCACGTCAGTTGTACGGAAGTAGAACTGTGGACGGTAGCCTTTGAAGAACGGAGTATGACGGCCGCCTTCATCTTTGCTCAGAATATAAACTTCTGATTCGAACTTGGTGTGTGGCTTGATAGAACCTGGTTTAGCCAGAACCTGACCACGTTCGATGTCTTCACGCTTGATACCACGCAGCAGAACACCAACGTTCTCGCCTGCACGACCTTCGTCCAGCAGTTTACGGAACATTTCAACGCCGGTACAAGTTGATTTAACGGTATCTTTGATACCAACGATCTCAACTTCTTCACCAACTTTAACGATACCGCGCTCTACACGACCGGTAACAACAGTACCACGGCCAGAGATAGAGAATACGTCTTCGATTGGCAGCAGGAATGGCTTGTCGATAGCACGTTCTGGTTCTGGGATGTAAGAATCCAGAGTTTCAGCCAGTTCTACGATCTTAGCTTCCCACTCAGCTTCGCCTTCCAGCGCTTTCAGAGCAGAACCACGGATGATTGGAGTATCATCACCTGGGAAGTCGTACTGAGACAGAAGTTCACGAACTTCCATTTCTACCAGTTCCAGCAGCTCTTCATCATCAACCATGTCGCATTTGTTCAGGAATACGATGATGAAAGGAACGCCAACCTGACGACCCAGCAGGATGTGCTCACGAGTCTGAGGCATAGGGCCGTCAGTCGCAGCAACAACCAGGATAGCGCCGTCCATCTGTGCAGCACCGGTGATCATGTTTTTAACGTAGTCAGCATGCCCTGGGCAGTCAACGTGCGCGTAGTGGCGTGACGGGGTGTCATATTCAACGTGAGAAGTGTTGATGGTGATACCACGTGCTTTTTCTTCTGGCGCGTTATCGATCTGGTCGAATGCACGTGCAGAACCACCGTAGGTTTTAGCCAGAACGGTAGTGATTGCAGCAGTCAGGGTAGTTTTACCGTGGTCAACGTGGCCGATTGTACCAACGTTAACGTGCGGTTTTGTACGTTCAAATTTTTCTTTAGACACGGCTTTATTCCTTACTCTTGTGCTCTCCCTTCATAGAGAGAGCACGGGATCAATGTTTTAAACTAGTAGCTTATTTGCCACGAGCTTCAATAACGGCCTGAGCAACGTTGTTCGGCGCATCATCATACTTCAGGAATTCCATGGAGTAAGATGCACGACCTTTGGTCAGAGAACGCAGCTGAGTTGCGTATCCGAACATTTCAGACAACGGCACTTCAGCGTGAATCTGAACGCCAGTAGCGTTAGATTCCTGACCTTTCAGCTGGCCACGACGACGGCTAAGGTCACCGATAACGTCACCAGTGTTCTCTTCTGGAGTTTCAACTTCAACCTTCATGATAGGCTCAAGCAGAACTGGTTTCGCTTTCTTAAAGCCATCTTTGAAGGCAAGAGAAGCGGCCAGTTTAAACGCCAGCTCAGAGGAGTCAACGTCATGGTAAGAACCGAAGTGCAGACGCACGCCGAGGTCAACAACCGGATAACCCGCCAGTGGACCAGATTTCAGCTGCTCCTGGATACCTTTATCAACGGCAGGGATGTATTCGCCAGGAATTACACCACCTTTGATGTCGTTGATGAACTCGTAACCTTTCGGATTTGAGCCCGGCTCCAGTGGGTACATGTCGATAACAACATGACCATACTGACCACGACCACCAGACTGCTTGGCGTGTTTACCTTCGATATCAGTAACTTTCGTGCGGATAGCTTCACGATAAGCAACCTGAGGTTTACCGACGTTCGCTTCAACGTTGAATTCACGCTTCATACGGTCAACGATGATGTCGAGGTGCAGCTCACCCATACCTGCGATGATGGTCTGGTTAGATTCTTCATCAGTCCATACGCGGAATGATGGGTCTTCTTTAGCCAGACGACCCAGAGCCAGACCCATTTTTTCTTGGTCAGCTTTGGTTTTCGGTTCTACTGCGATGGAAATTACCGGTTCAGGGAATTCCATACGCTCCAGAATGATCACGTTATCCGGATCACAAATGGTGTCACCAGTAGTCACGTCTTTCAGGCCGATTGCCGCAGCAATGTCGCCTGCGCGAACTTCTTTGATCTCTTCACGCTTGTTAGCGTGCATCTGAACGATACGACCAAAACGCTCACGCGCCGATTTTACCGGGTTAAATACGGTATCACCGGAGTTAACAACACCAGAGTACACGCGGAAGAACGTCAGGTTACCAACAAACGGGTCGGTAGCAATTTTGAACGCCAGAGCAGCAAATGGCTCTTCATCGCTCGCATGACGCTCAGCCGGAGTATCTTTACCGTCGTCCAGCATACCGTTGATTGCAGGTACGTCAGTCGGTGATGGCAGGTAATCAATTACCGCATCCAGCATCGCCTGAACACCTTTGTTCTTAAATGCAGAACCACAAGTAACAAGAATAATCTCGTTACGCAGTACGCGTGAACGCAGGGCAGTTTTGATTTCTTCCTCGGTCAGCTCTTCGCCGCCCAAGTATTTATCCATCAGCTCTTCAGAAGCTTCTGCTGCAGACTCAACCAAATTCTGGTGCCATTCAGCAGCCAGCTCAGCCATATCAGCTGGGATCTCTTCGTATTCGAAGGTCACGCCCTGATCGGCATCGTTCCAGTTGATCGCTTTCATTTTCACCAGGTCAACAACACCGGTGAAACCTTCTTCAGCGCCAATTGCCAATTGAAGCGGAACAGCGTTCGCGCCCAAACGGGATTTAATCTGGCCTACAACTTTCAGGAAGTTAGCACCCATGCGGTCCATTTTGTTAACGAACGCAATGCGTGGAACTTTGTATTTATTAGCCTGACGCCATACGGTTTCAGACTGTGGCTGAACACCACCAACCGCGCAGTAAACCATTACCGCACCGTCAAGAACACGCATGGAACGTTCAACTTCGATGGTGAAGTCAACGTGCCCTGGGGTGTCAATGATGTTTACGCGATGCGGTTCATACTGCTTAGCCATACCTGACCAGAACGCAGTAGTTGCAGCGGAAGTGATGGTGATACCACGTTCTTGTTCCTGTTCCATCCAGTCCATGGTGGCAGCGCCGTCATGAACTTCACCGATTTTATGGTTTACACCGGTGTAGAAAAGGATACGTTCGGTAGTAGTAGTCTTACCGGCGTCGATGTGTGCGCTGATACCGATATTACGGTAGCGGGCAATGGGTGTTGTACGAGCCATTTGATTCCTCTATTCCTAGGACGTTCAAGTTAAGTTACCCACAGCGGGCGGCTTGCTTGAAGCGCCCGCTTGGTGACTAACACTATGAAGGGATTACCAACGATAGTGAGCGAACGCCTTGTTGGCTTCGGCCATACGGTGAACGTCTTCACGTTTCTTAACTGCAGTACCTTTGTTTTCTGCAGCATCAGAAAGTTCGTTCGCCAGGCGCAGAGCCATGGATTTATCACCGCGTTTACGAGCAGCTTCAACGATCCAACGCATTGCCAGAGCATTACGACGAACCGGACGGACTTCTACTGGTACCTGATAAGTAGAACCACCAACGCGACGGGATTTAACTTCGACGGTTGGGCGGACGTTGTCCAGGGCTACTTCAAAAGCTTCCAGTTCGTTTTTACCAGAACGCTGAGCCAGGGTCTCCAGCGCGGTATATACGATTGCTTCTGCGGTAGATTTTTTACCATCTACCATCAGGATGTTTACAAATTTAGCCAGCAGTTCTGATCCGAACTTAGGATCCGGCAGAATTTTACGCTGACCAATGACGCGACGACGTGGCATGGAAATACTCCGTTGTTAATTCAGGGTTGTCCAAAACTCTATAGTTCGAGTTTGACATTAAAGTTAAAACGTTTGGCCTTACTTAACGGAGAACCATTAAGCCTTTGGCTTCTTCACGCCGTATTTGGAACGTGATTGCTTACGGTCTTTAACGCCGGAGCAGTCAAGCGCACCACGAACGGTGTGGTAACGAACACCTGGCAAGTCTTTTACACGACCGCCACGGATCAGGATCACGCTGTGTTCCTGCAGGTTATGACCTTCACCGCCGATGTAGGAGGTAACTTCAAAACCGTTAGTCAAACGCACACGGCAAACTTTACGCAGTGCGGAGTTTGGTTTTTTAGGAGTGGTGGTATATACGCGAGTACATACGCCACGTTTCTGCGGGCAAGCTTCCAGCGCAGGAACGTTGCTTTTAGCAACCTTCATGGAGCGTGGTTTGCGTACCAGCTGATTAATTGTTGCCATTAATAGCTCCTGGTATTTGCTTCGTTTTTTGCTTCGTAAACAAGTGTGATAAATCTCCCCATAAAGCCATGGGCAAAATATGAGGACGCAGAATTTTATGGCTGCCCAGTATAGGTGTCAAGAAATATACAAGATCGCATTCTCACCAAGATACTTGCTGAGGGTGTTTGGCACTCAGTTCAACGAACTGATTATAGTCTAACAACACGATATTGGATGAAATTCGAGCACTCAAACCTCGAGCAATAACATCGACATTCAGCGCATATAGGGATGTGGAGGCAGAAATGAGCTTTTCAAGGGCATGGGTATTTGCTAGCCCGCACAGAACACCGTCCTGAAGAAGCACGATAGCGTCATTATTGCCCACAATAGCGCAAAGAGTTGTCAGATCTGCTGAGGTTGGAGACTTTGCCAGCGTATGTAACATGTAAAGTATCACCAAAGGCTAAAAGGTTAGCACAACATCGCGTTGTTCAAGATTTTGTCGAATCTGTGCCGCAGTTCGCAGTTGAACGTCGATAATCCACTGCTCATTGTCATGTAAACCTCTTTCACGCAGTGACTCGGAACAGATATAAACGTCTTCAATATCGTAAAGCGGCATCACGCCAAAGGTTGAAACATAGTCTCGACAAAGAATTTCAGCCGGTTTTTGATTGGGCAAAAGTTGGAAAACACCATCCCCAATAAAAAACACCTGAATATCTTCACTGAAAGCAGAAGCAGCCAGCAATGCATCCAGCCCTTCACGTCCTGCGCTTGATGTATGCGGAGGCTGAGTAAAAATAAAAGCTAAACGTTTCATCCCATCCCCTCAGAATTGCATGATGCGATCGCAGGTCAATGCGGCTTCAGCCAGTGAACCTAACCCACTCAAGACAAAGCCATCCTGCAAATTGGCGGCAGGTAAGCCCAATTGTGCAGCCTCATCTTTCGAAACCACACCGCGACGCAGCGCTGCCGCGACGCACACATTCAGCACCACGTTATGTTCCTGCGCTAATTTCTGCCATGCACGAACCAAATCGAACTCATCACTCGCCGGAGATGTCAGCTGATTTGCGTTACTCACGCCCTCTCGGTAGAAGAACACGCTGACCAATTGGTGCTCGCTGGCCACCAGTGCCTGAGCAAACTGGTAGGCGCTACTCGCCGCCTGCGTGCCATAAGCAGGGCCTGTCACAAACAAGGAGTAGCTCAGCATTAGCGATCGCTGCCCTGTAGGTCGCCACTTTTGAACTGGCGAATATACAGATACACCGTGTGCTTAGAGATATTCAGACGGTCGGCAACCTGATTAATGGCGTCTTTGATATCAAAGATGCCTTTTTCATGTAGGTTCAGCACAATTTGGCGATTCTTCGCATTGTTTGATACAGAACGGTCAGCATTCACTTCTTCGATGGTGAACTCTAACGTCTGCGCCACTAAGTCATCCACGGAAGAGGCAAAATTCACTGAAGAAGCAACGTCTTGTGAAGCCTTAGGAATAAAGGTTTCCATGATCTGTGAGAAAGGCACATCCAGATTCATGTTGATACATAGCAGACCAATAACGCGCTGCTCTTTGTTACGAATGGCAATCGTAACCGACTTCATCAACACGCCGCTTTTTGCGCGCGTGAAGTACGCTTTTGACACGCTGCTATCTTCACCGGCCATATCGTGCAGCATGCGCAGGGCTAAATCGGTAATCGGCGAGCCGATTTTGCGCCCCGTATGTTCACCGTTTGCAATACGTACCGCTGAACATTTCAAGTCCTCAAGCGAATGCAAAACGATTTCGCAATGAGAGCCAATGAGCATAGCAAGACCATCAACAACGGCTTCGTATGATTTCAGAATTTCATGATCGGTCTGGCTGAACGGACGCTCATCCAGTAAATCGAGCTCACTGGTGTCACCAGGCATAAGCGTATTGGACATTGAAGACAACCCCCACGGAGGATTTAGCTACGCATCCATCGATGGATGCAGATTCAAGAAAACGTGCTAGTTAGCAAATAAAGTTTAGCAAAGCTGCCCTATTAAAATCCTTGAGGCCAGCGGGGTAAAAGTTTTTTTTACCTTCCAACGATAAAAAACAAAAAAGCCGTGGAATATTCCACGGCTTTTTTTAAACATTCAAGTTAATTACTTGCCTGCTTTCGCTGCGTCAGCTTTTGCTGGAGCTTCTGCTTTCGCGTCAGCTTTTGGTGCAGCTTTAACATCCAGCAGTTCTACATCAAATACCAGCGTAGAGTTTGCAGGGATGCCTGGGACGCCAGTTTTGCCATATGCCAATTCTGGTGGGATGACCAGCTTGATTTTGCCGCCTTTTTTGATGTGTTTCAGGCCTTCGGTCCAGCCTGGGATAACGCCATCAAGACGGAAAGACAGTGGCTCACCGCGGCTGTATGAGTTATCAAACTCAGTACCATCGGTCAGAGTACCTTTGTAGTTAACCACTACGGTATCGCTGTCTTTTGGCTCAGCACCGGTGCCTTCTTTATCAACTTGATACATCAGGCCAGTTTTGGTGGTTTTAACGTTTTTCTCTTTAGCGAACGCATCACGGAATTTTTTACCCGCGTCTGCGTTAGCTTTAGCATCCTGTTCCATCTTAGCCTGTGCAGATGCTTTTACGCGTGCTTCAAAGCCCTGCAGAGTGCCTTCGATTTCTTGGTCGGTCAGCTTGCTTTTACCTGCGAAAGCATCTTGGACACCGGAGATCAACTGGTCTTTATCCAACTTGATGCCCAGTTTTTCCTGCTCTTTCAGGGAGTTTTCCATATAACGTCCCAGAGAAGCACCTAATGCGTATGCTGCCTGCTGATCGTCATTCTTGAATTTGCTGTTAGTTGCTGTCGGCGCAGCATCTGCAGCTTTAGCTGCGTCAGCGGCGAACGCTGATGCATTCAGAGCCAGAGCCATTGTGGTTGCCAGCACAGTAACTTTAAAAAAAGATTTCATCCATTTCTCCAAACTTTAAGGCAAATTACCTTAAATAACGATGAGCTAAATGTAGTTGGCTACTATAGCGGTCTGTTGACGCATAAAACAATCACTAAGCATGCCAGTCTGATAAATTCAGACTACAACATGCCCAAAAAGTTTCACTCGCTTAGCCAATCAACAAGCGTAACGCGCAATTCGCCTGCTTTACGGGTAAAATAACGATTATGAGGTGAAATTTCACCTATGAAATTGTGAACAGAAACTACACCGTTTTCAGAGGAAAGATTATGCAACCATCGGCTTGGGATCGCGAAGAGCTTGAATCCCGATTTGAAATGCTCGAAAGCCGACTGGCTTTTCAGGAAATAACGATTGAGGAGCTCAACCAAACGGTTATTGCTCTTCAGCTAGAGATGAATAAATACCGCGAACAAATGCATTTACTGGTGGATAAGCTTAAAGCAGCTCAGCCGTCGATGATGGCTCACCCATCAGAAGAAACACCGCCGCCCCACTATTGAGCGATGATTCAACAACAAAAAAGCGGCCAAGGCCGCTTTTTTCATTCTGCTTATCAATCACAGAATTAATGACAGCCGCAACCACCGTTGCCTTTGCCATTACCACCACAGCAACCGCCTTCTTCACCATGGTCGTGACCGTGTTCGTGGCCATGACCACCACAGCAGCCTTCGCCGTGTTCGTGGTGATGATCGTGCTCGCCGTGTACGTGACCATGCTCCAGCTCTTCAGCTGTTGCTTCACGGATGGCGATCACTTCAACGTGGAAGTTCAGGTTCTGGCCAGCCAGCATGTGGTTACCATCAACAACAACGTGGTCGTCGTCAACTTCGGTAATTTCTACTGGAACTGGACCCTGATCGGTTTCAGCCAAGAAACGCATGCCAACCTGCAGTTCGTCAACGCCCATGAAAACGTCTTTAGGAACGCGCTGAACCAGATTTTCATCGTAGTTACCGTAAGCGTCATTGGCGCCAACGTGAACGTCAAAGCTATCGCCTTCAGCGTGACCTTCCAGAGCTGCTTCCAGCCCAGAAATCAGGGAGCCATGTCCGTGCAGATAATCCAACGGTGCACTCACCGGAGATTCATCAACTAAAACACCGTCTTCTGTACGTACCTGATAGGCCAAGCTGACCACCAGGTCTTTTGCTACTTTCATGATATCTCCTAGCGTTGGAAACTAAATTGGCGCAGATTGTAGCGGAATTTTGCGCCACTGTACCCACAAGGATAAAAAATCCCTCGCAGAAACGCCACCCTTGCCACTTATTCTGGCTTAAAAATACCGATCATTTGGTTGTTATGCTGAACATGGTCACTGACATTCGCTTCTGGCTGACTTAGCTGATGCCCGCACTTAACACACTCAGCATGCTCAATATTATTCTCTCGCCATACCACCAACGTATCCTGTGCCTTACAGCTGGGACAGGTTGCTCCTGCAATAAATCTCTTTTTCATTTTGTTACCCTATTCGTAGGCCTTTTCACAGGTCTTCTTCGTCCCAGTCATTCATCTGCCGCCGCTCATGCTGCATCTCGCGCTGAAAAATATCTTCCAGTTCGCGTCTGGCCTCTTTAACACGCGAAATTTGCGTCACATCTCCCTGATGATGCGGCATCAACTCACGCAGCATGCGCATATCTAAACGGCGAAAATGCTGCTGTGCCCGATGCGCCTGATGAGGATGCATACCCAGTTCCATCAGCGCCTTACGCCCCAGTTCTAGCGCGCTAGAAAACGTTTCACGGCTAAATTGATTCACACCAGCCATCAACAATTCATGCGCCTCAACGCGGCCACGCGCACGCGCCAGAATTTTCAAGTGTGGGAAATGCTGCTGGCACAAATGCACCACGGCGAGGGTGTCTTCTGGCTCATTACAGGTCACAACAATCGCCTCCGCTTTCTCTGCCCCAGCTGCGCGCAGCAGCTCAAGCTCAGTGGCATCACCGTAATAAACTTTATACCCATAGCGACGCATCATACTGACAGCGCTCACATCACGTTCTAAAACCGTGATCCGCATTTTATTCGCCATCAGTAGGCGACCAATCACCTGACCAAAACGCCCAAAGCCGACGATAATCACCTGGGGATCATCATCCTCCACAAACGGCGCCTCTTCGTCCTCTTCCTGCGGGTTGTAGCGTTTCTCTAAAATACGGTCGACCAACTGCATTAACAGCGGCGTAGTCACCATTGAAAGCGTTACAATCACCAGCAGCAGCGCCATCTGATCGCCCTGCAATAATTTTTGCGTGCTAGCCGCTGAGAACAGAACGAAGGCAAACTCTCCCCCTTGGCTCAACACCGCCGCAAACTGCATACGCACCGAGCGGCGGATGCCGGCTATGCGAGCAAGCAAATATAACACGCCGCCTTTTACTGCCACCAAAATGGCGACACCAGCCAATACCTCAGGTAAATGGGTGTAGAGAACCCCCAAATTCAGCGCCATACCGACTGAGATGAAAAATAGCCCCAGCAATAGGCCCTTAAACGGTTCAATCGCAATTTCTAATTCATGTTGGAACTCGCTCTCCGCCAACAGCACACCCGCGATAAACGTCCCCATCGCCATCGACACGCCTAACGCGTCCATGAACATGGCGGAGCCAAGCACTACTAAAAGTGCGGCGGCGGTGAAAATCTCACGCACGCCGGTCGCGGCAATATAGCGAAAAATCGGTCGCAGTAAGTAACGGCCACCAATCAACATGCCCAGCAAAGCACCCACTTTGATGGCAATAAACGTCCAATCCGTATCTTTATTGCTGGAACCGACTAAAACAGGAATTAGCGCCAGCGCAGGGATCACGGCCATATCTTGAAACAGTAATACCGAGAATCCGAGCTGACCGCCTTCGTTGCGGTTCATCCCCTTCTCGCGCATCATCTGCAAAGCCATCGCGGTGGAAGACATCGCCAACCCAATTCCACCAATAACCGCAGCCTGCCATGAAAAATCCGTTAACAGCAATAAACCGCCCAGAATGACTGCGGTAAGTAAAACCTGCCCAGCCCCCACGCCAAAAATCGAGCGTCGAAGCGACCACAGCTTGCTAGGATTAAGCTCTAAGCCAATGATGAAAAGCAGGAATACAACACCCAGTTCCGAAAAATGCAGGATCTCATCCACGTCACGGATAAACCCTAACCCCCACGGACCAATCGCAATACCCGCAATCAAAAAACCCAGCACGGTACCAATACCAATCCGCCGCGCAATCGGCACTGCCACGACGGCTGCAAATAGGAACAGCAGTATCGCTGGTAAGAGTGAGCCCTCTTCGGTCATAAACTACCGCCTCCCGCCAAAGGTGATTCCAACCATTGCCCGTAGGCTTTGGCATGCGTTTGCAAAACGTCGGGCTTAAGCCGGCGAGCCCAATAAACCACCATCGGCGTCATCCAATGCATATGGCACATGCCTGCCGTTAACTCAAATGGACGCAAAACTTCATCCATGGTGTAACGGTTATAGCCACCCATTTGATAAGCCCCCTCAGGCTCACCGGTTGTAACGACGCTACGCCAATATTTTCCGCGCAGAGCATTTCCGCCAACGCCGCTGGCAAAACCGCGCGACAGCACGCGATCCAGCCACTCTTTCAATAAGGCAGGACAGCTATAGGTATAAAGAGGATGTTGAAAAACAATAACTTGATGCTCACGCAGCAGTTTCTGCTCATGGTGAATATCAATAAAAAAATCAGGATAGTGCGCGTAGAGATCGTGCACGGTGACATGTTCTAGCTGCTGTGCCGGCTGCAGTAAAACTCGGTTTGCAACCGAGTCCTGTGATTCCGGATGGGCATACAGCAGCAATACTTTCGGTGGCTGCGACATCTATTCCCCTCCCCAAAGCGTCGTCATCGGTGAGCATTTCAGCTACCATGCAGCGCTAAGATTAAAATTAATAGTGTGCGTGTTCTGAAAACTTATTATTGTTCACGCAAAAACAACCGTAATTTAACACATTTCTAATAGACGGCGCTTTATGATTGTTTTCTCATCGCTACAAATTCGACGCGGTACCCGCGTTCTGCTAGACAATGCCAGTGCAACGGTTAACCCCGGCCAGAAAGTGGGTCTGGTGGGTAAAAATGGCTGTGGGAAATCAACGCTGCTGTCGCTGTTAAAAGGTGAAATGAGTGCCGATGCTGGCAGTTTCAACTTTCCTGGCAACTGGGCGCTGGCGTGGGTCAACCAAGAAACCCCTGCGCTCGACGTGCCCGCTTTAGAGTATGTACTCGACGGTGACCGTGAATTCCGCCAGCTAGAGTCTGAGCTCAACGATGCAAACGAACGCAACGACGGCAACGCCATCGCATTAGTGCATGGCAAGCTGGACGCCATTCAAGCGTGGACCATCCGCTCTCGCGCTTCCAGCCTGCTACACGGTTTAGGTTTTAGCCAAAGCCAGCTCGAAGAACCGGTAAAATCCTTCTCCGGCGGCTGGCGTATGCGCCTTAACCTTGCACAAGCGCTAATTTGCCGCTCCGATTTACTGCTGCTTGATGAGCCCACTAACCACCTCGACTTAGATGCGGTGATTTGGCTAGAACGCTGGCTGAAAAGCTATACCGGCACACTGATTCTTATCTCCCATGACCGTGATTTCCTCGATCCGATCGTCGACAAAATCTTGCATATCGAGCAAGAACAGATGTTCGAGTACACCGGCAACTATTCATCATTTGAACTGCAACGCGCCACTAAGCTTTCACAGCAACAATCTATGTATGAAAGCCAGCAGCAGCGCGTCGCGCATCTGCAAAGCTACATCGATCGCTTCAAAGCCAAAGCCTCTAAAGCGAAGCAGGCACAAAGCCGCGTGAAAATGCTAGAACGAATGGAGCTGATTGCGCCAGCTCACGTCGACAATCCATTCCACTTCAGCTTCCGCGAGCCAGAAAGCCTGCCAAACCCATTGCTGCGGATGGAAAAAGTGAGCGCTGGCTACGGTGACAAAACCATTCTGGATTCCATCAAGCTGAATCTAGTTCCCGGCTCTCGCATTGGTCTGCTAGGCCGCAACGGCGCAGGTAAATCCACGCTAATCAAGCTGTTGGCGGGTGAACTAGCACCGCAAAAAGGCGAAATCGGTTTAGCCAAGGGCGTGAAACTGGGCTACTTCGCTCAGCATCAGTTGGAATATTTACGCGCAGATGAATCACCGTTGCAGCATCTTACCCGCATCGCCCCACGCGAAACGGAACAGCAGCTGCGTGACTATCTAGGCGGCTTTGGTTTCCGCGGCGATAAAGTCACCGAGCACACCGCGCGTTTCTCCGGTGGAGAAAAAGCACGCCTGGTATTAGCACTGGTTGTTTGGCAGCGCCCTAATTTGTTGCTGCTCGATGAACCCACTAACCACCTCGATTTAGACATGCGCCAAGCGCTGACCGAAGCCCTCATCGACTTCGAAGGTGCATTGGTGGTGGTTTCCCATGACCGTCACTTACTACGTTCAACGACCGACGATCTGTACTTGGTACACGATGGTCAAGTTGAGCCGTTTGCTGGCGATCTGGAAGATTATCAACAGTGGATGATTGACCTGCAACGTCAACAGGCACAGCAAGACTCCAATAAAAGCGAAAGCGAAACTAGCGGAAACAGCGCTCAGGCGCGCAAAGATCAAAAGCGCCGTGCAGCCGAATTCCGCACCCAGACTCAGCCGATCCGTAAGCACATCATGAAGATGGAACAGCAAATGGAAAAACTGAGCGCTCAGCTAGCCCTACTCGAAGAAAAATTAGCCGATAGCGAACTGTATGATATCAGCCGCAAAGCGGAGCTGACCGAATGCCTACAGCAACAGAATCAAACCAAGGCCGCGCTCGAAGAGGCTGAAATGGAATGGTTAGATGGGCAGGAAAAGCTGGAAGTCATGACCAAAGCCTTTGAGGCTGAAAGCGAATAGGCCCCGCAAAGAGGCTGTAATCGATTGCCAGCGATGAAATATTCGCTGGAATCCGCTTCGCATAATCTCATAGACCCACTGTTAAGCCCCCGAAAGCGCATTTACTCTGCGCTTGGGTGCTTAGGACTGTCTGTCTTAAGCATAGAGTGGTATGGCAGATAGGAAAAAGCCCCACCTGATATTAAATCAAGGTGAGGCCAACCCTCATACCCAACAGTGTGAGGTTAGCCTCTTCCCCGTTGCAAAACAAGGAAAAGGAAAACCAAAAAATGCCACAAAAAACTGTTATTTGGTGTCTATTGATCGTCTGTATAACACTCCTGGCGTTCATTAGAATCACACATGGATACCTGTGTGAAATACACATCAAAAACGGTAACAAAGAGGTTGCCGCCGTTTTAGCCTACGCATCTAAACGGTAAGTGGCCTTACGTCGAGGTATTCCACTAGGAATACCTCGTTCGTTGGCTGGAATCTGTTGTGTATCAGTCTCTAAGCACCCTTCGTTTCGCTGCGATAAAACGGCTTATCCCCCAGAATAGTCGCTCGATGCATAATTCGCCGCTGAGGCAAATAGTCTGCATTGGCATAATGCTGCGTCACGCGGTTATCCCAAATCGCAATATCGTCCTGCTGCCAACGCCAGCGGACTTGAAATTCAGGCTTAGTCGTATGCTGGAAAAGGAACTGTAACAGCGCATCGCCTTCCTGCTGAGGGATACCCACCAGACGCGTGGTAAATCCTTCGTTCACAAATAGCGCCTGACGCCCGCTCACAGGATGCGTTCGCACCACCGGATGCAACAGCGGTGGATGCTGACGTTTTGCCTGCAGCCAGCGCTGGTGCTCCTCTTCCGAGCGAAGATGCTTATATTCAGGGAACGACTTTTCAAAATCATGCTCGGCTTGCAGGCCACTCAATAATATCTTGAGCTGAGGTGAAAGTGCCTCGAAGGCGGCAATGCCGCTCGACCACAGCGTATCGCCCCCCACCTCTGGCAGACGTTTGGCGGCCAAAATCGCGCCCAGCGGAGGATTCTCGATAAAGGTCACGTCGGTGTGCCAGTTATCGTTGTCCGGAGGATTATCGTTATGCGTGTCGAGCTCAATGATCTCCTCCACGCCCGCCGCATGCGGATAGACAGGATGTATATGCAGATCGCCAAACCGCGATGCTAGCTCGCGCTGCTGTAACGGCGTAATGGCCTGCCCACGCGCAAACAACACCTGATGTTTTAGCAGCGCATGATAGAGCTGTTCAAACTGCGAATCACTCAGCGGGCGGGTGAGGTCTATATTGCTAACGACTGCACCAATGGCAGGGCTTAAAGGCTGAATAGCGAGACGTTCATTCATTTTTTCACTCCATGCCACGGGGTTAAGCGGCGCTGCAAGGCTCTCAGGCCCAATTCCAATGCAAAAGCAATCAACGCAATAACGCTAATGCCAGCGATAACGACATCCGTGGCTAAAAATTCACCGGCGGACTGAATCATAAATCCTAAACCGCGCGTAGCGGCAATCAGCTCTGCGGCCACCAGCGTAGACCAACCCACGCCGAGCCCGATACGCAAGCCGGTTAAAATCTCAGGTAGCGCATTGGGAAGCACCACATACCACAACACCTGCCAGCGGTTTGCCCCTAAAGCTTGAGCCGCTCGCACGCGAACCTGTTCGACGCTCCGCACACCTGCGGCAGCAGCCAGTGTGACCGGCGCAAAAATCGCGAGATAAATCAGCAATATCTTGGATGTTTCACCAATGCCAAACCAGATAACCATCAACGGAAGATAGGCTAACGGCGGCACCGGACGATAGATTTCAATAATGGGGTCCAAAATACCGCGCACGGTAGGATTGAGCCCCATCGCAATTCCCACCGGAACGCCAATAACCACGGCGGCAAGCAGCGCGACTAGAATGCGTCCCAGGCTAGCGGCTAAATGCTGCCCCAGCGTGGCATCCATAAAGCCCTGCGTGCTGATGCTTACCAGTTGCTTCAGCACCTGCTGGGGTGCAGGCAGAAACAGCGGGCTGATAAGCTGCATCGCGGTTACGCCCCACCACACCACTAAGATGGCCAGCAACGTGAGTGCGCTGATGACCACGTTTGATGGGATAGTTCTTTTCTTCTGGTATACGGTCAGCTTATGCGCGTTATCAGCGGTATTACCCTTCAGCGTGGAATGAAGACTCATGACCAAACTCCTTGCGCATGCGGTGTTCGCTGCTCGAAGACGCGGCTAAGCACATATTCCCGGCGCTCAATAAACGCGGGATCGGATTTAATCGCTCGGCACGGCTCACCATCGGCATAGCGCTGGCCAAAATTCAGCGCCAAACGTTCAACAATACGTCCCGGCCCCGGCGACAACAGGATCAGCTCAGAGGCCAAAAATACCGCCTCTTCAATGTCATGGGTAATCAGTAAGATCTGTTTACCCGTTTTACGCCACACGCCCAGCAGCAATTCTTGCATTTGCTCACGCGTGAACGCATCAAGCGCACCGAAAGGTTCATCCAATAACAGCAGTTGAGGATTTGCCGCCAGCGCACGGGCGATACCTACTCGCTGGCGCATTCCGCCCGATAGCTGCCAGATAAAGTGCCGTTCATAACCTTCCAGCCCAACCAAGCGCAGCATCCGTAGCGCAATAGCGTTTCGCTCATCGCGTGCCACACCTTGTAGCTGCAAACCAAATACCACGTTAGCTAAAACATTTCGCCACGGCAGTAGGCCTTCATTTTGAAATACCACGCCACGCTCAGCGCTTGGCCCTGTAACTTCGCGACCAGACAGCGTTATCGAACCCGAATCTGGCTGGCTAAATCCCGCCACCAGATTCAACAACGTGGTTTTTCCACACCCAGACGGCCCGAGCACCACCACCAGTTGTCCACTCGCGATTTGTAATGAGACGTCTTCCAGAACAGGTTTTCCATCATAGGAAGCACTGAGATGATTCACTGACAGCATGGGTAACTCCTTATGACTGAGGCTCAGCCTGCACTTGCTTCACAAACTGGTTATTCACGAAGCTACGATAATCTGCTGCCACCTGAGGAATTTTGCCCTGCTGCTGTAAAAACACGGCGGTATCATGAATGGCTTTATCAACCGGCTGGCCCAGTTCATTAACCTGCTCGGCAACGGGCAGATAGCGGTTTCCCTTCACTAACCCCGGAACCTGATCTTGCGGTACGCCGCTCAGCTTGGAGAGCTTGTCGACGTTCTGTCCGTCTTGCAGCCACTGCTCTGGCGCAGCCAGATAGGCCTTCTGTGCCGCTAACGTCGTGCGCGCAAACGCCGTTACAACATCGGGATGCTGCTGCGCGAAATCTTTACGTACTACCCATACGTCCAGCGTCGGTGCGCCCCATTTGCCGACCTGTTCTGAGTCGGTTAACACGCTACCGGTTTTCGCCAATTCGTTAACGGCAGGTGCCCAAACATAAGCGCCATCAATATCACCGCGCTGCCATGCCGCCGCAATCGCCGGTGGCTGAAGGTTTAAAATGGTGAGCTGATCGGGTTTGATCCCCCAATGCTTAAGCGCTGCGAGCAGGCTGTAGTGCGTGGTTGAAACGAAAGGAACGGCAATACGCTTCCCGATAAGATCCTGCGGGGATTTAATCTCTTTTTTCACCACTAGCGCTTCTGAGTTCCCCAACTGCGAGGCCAACAGGAAAACTTCAATGGGTAGTCCTTGGCTCACCGCAGCGGCCAACGGGCTAGATCCGATATTGCCAATCTGCACGTCGCCGGAAGCTAAGGCTTTCACTACGCTTGAACCGCTATCAAACTTGCGCCAATCCACCTTCGCGCCTGAGGCTTTGGCAAAGGCGTTATCCGCCTGTGCCACTTTGGCCGGTTCCGCAGAAGTTTGATACGCCACGGTCACATCAAGTGCATAGGCACTCGTGGCGGCTAACGAGAGGGTGAGAAACGCAGCCACGCTACGTAAAGAAAAGGGTTTGTTCGCCATCATCTGCTCCGCTTATTTTTCGGTGTCAGGAGCACAATGCCCCGCGTTGAACACAGTTTTAGCTGAGCAAGATTTAGTTAAGAAGGAATAAAAAAGTATTCTTTATTCCAAATAGAGATAATTGAAGTTTGATGTCTGAGCGACTAGTGTCAATGCTATCGACGGTATACAACGAAGAAATAAGCGCGTCTCCAGCGAACTGGAGACGTCAAAATCAGTGCCAAATAAGCAAGACGCAGGCTGCTGTTAGCAGTCCCATGGATATATTGAACGTAAACCAGGCGCGACGGCTGTTCAGCAAGCGGCCAATCACAGTGCCAAAACCTAGCCAAATAATGCCGGAGACTAAATTGACTAAGAACATTGCGATGCTGATCGCAATAATAGAATGGTTATATTCAGAGCCCGACAGGCTGAAACTGGCGACGGCGCCTAATCCCATCAGCCATGCTTTGGGATTTAAAAATTGAAGCAACCAGCCTTGGTACCAGTTAACCGGCTTTTTGACTTTTACCGCGGTAGGGTCAAGCTTTTCATAGCTGGAGGTCGCTATTTTCCAAGCGATGTACAGCAGATATAAGCTACCCAATATTTTTAGGGCGGTATGCAACGTAGGGTAAACCAGCAGCAGGCTACCAACACCAAACGCCACTAAAAGCAGCAGCGACTGCATTCCAAGCATAATCCCCAACATCAACGGCACCGAACGCATAAAGCCAAAGTTCGCCCCCGACGAGGTCAGCAGCATATTATTTGGCCCAGGCGTGATCGCCGCTACCCACAAAAACCCTAGCATTGAAAGAAATAGACCAAGTTCCATTTGTTGGGCACTCCCACCCCTTTATGTTTGTCGTGACCTTGAAGCTATCAGTGTGATATTGATCGCACAAGAACGATGACATGAAAATTAATCACCTTATGAATAATCAATTCTCTCCTATGCGCGGAATAAGTAATCCGCACCTGCAAACCATTTTGCCAAGGCTATTCCGCCGCAAGCCGTTGCTACAGCCACATTGGCAGCGCTTAGCCTTACCCGACGGCGACTTTATTGACTTAGCGTGGAGTGAGCCACCAGAGCAGGCGCAGCATAAGCCGCGAGTGGTGCTGTTCCATGGTTTAGAAGGGAGTTTCTACAGCCCCTATGCACATGGTTTGCTGCACGCATGGAAAGAAGCCGGATGGCTGGGCGTAGTGATGCATTTTCGCGGCTGTAGCGGCGAGCCAAATAAAATGAACCGCATCTACCATTCAGGCGAAACCGAAGATGCTCGCTTCTTCCTCAACTGGCTACGGGAAACTTACGGTGAGGCGCCCACTGCCGCGGTGGGTATTTCACTCGGCGGCAATATGCTGGCTTACTATTTAGGCCAAGAAGGCGCCAATGCCACGCTCAATGCCGCCGTCATTGTGTCCGCCCCGCTGATGTTAGAGCCTTGCTCATATCGGCTAGAACAAGGCTTTTCGCGCGTTTATCAAAGTTATCTCTTAGGCCAGCTAAAGCAGAACGCCCAGCGTAAGCTCGAACGCTACCCAAACACCTTACCGTTGAACTTAAAAACGCTGAAAGGCTTAAAACGCATTCGCGATTTCGATGATGTAATTACCTCACGTATCCACGGATTTGATAACGCCACGGACTACTACCGTCGCTGTAGCGCCCTACCGCTGCTGCCAAAAATCACCGTGCCGCTGCTCATCATCCATTCTAAAGACGATCCGTTTATGACACCGGAAGTGATCCCACGGCAGGAAGATTTACCGCCTAATATTGAATATCAGCTCACCGAATTTGGTGGACACGTTGGCTTCATCGGTGGCAGTTTTAACAAACCTCAGATGTGGTTAGAACAACGCATCCCCTCTTGGTTAACCCCATTTTTGGAGAACACGCAGTGATTATCCCTTGGGAGAATTTAGCCGCAGATACGCTGGATAGTTTGATCGAATCCTTCGTTCTGCGCGAAGGCACCGACTATGGCGTGCATGAAAAGTCATTGACGCAAAAGGTTGAGGACGTACGCCGACAGCTAAAAAATGGTGAGGCAGTTTTAGTGTGGTCAGAGCTACATGAAACGGTCAATATCATGCCCAAAGGGCAGTTCCGAGATACACCGGAAGAGTATGAGTAACCTTTAAACACCCGTTTAATAAAACCAATATTAAGTAAAGGCATCCAAATATTTTGGCTGGTTTGATGTCAAAAACGGCGCTTAAACAATCAGGAGAAGCATGGATGTCTCTACTTTCACAACACGTCACCCAACGTAGTTCAGAATCTAAAATATCGCCCTCTGAGTTACCATTCAACACTCGCATATTAATTATTATCGCCTGCCTCATACAGGGTGCATTACTCTACCTAAGCAACGACTTTAGCACTCAAGAATGGAGGCTAGACCACAAGACCACGCTGCTGCATGTGCTGGTATTATCACTATCTCTACCTTTAGTGTTCGTCTTGTCGGTGAATACATTACGCAACAAAACGCTCTGGAAAGCACTGCTTGCCTACGCCGTGGTTTTTATCGCCATGACAACGTGGGTAAATTGGAACGATGTTGGTCTAAGAGATTATGGAACCGGCATTTTAGCGACATTTTATTTTTCTCTTGCCGCGATTATCTTTGTCACCTTGCCATGGCTGCAGGTGCGAATAGAAAACCCAAACTCGCCAGTCAACTATCCTGATTTGCACGACGCTATTTGGCAAAATACCATCACCGTAGTATTAACCCTGCTTATTGCGGGCTTGATGTGGGGGATTTTGTCGCTGGGCGCAGGCCTCTTCAAATTGATTGGTATTGATTTCTTTTACAATCTTTTCTTTGAGCACCAAATATTCACCTATCTTGCCAATAGCTTAGTTCTCGCCATCGGCGTTCTAATCTGTCGAACCAACTCAAAGTTAATCATCACGGTACGCAAGCTACTCTCTCTGGTAGTGAAAGGCTTGCTTCCTCTACTGTCGTTTTTCGCGCTGATTTTTATCTTCAGTCTGCCGTTTACAGGAATAAACACCTTAGCCAAGCAGTGGTCGTCAGCCACTACGCTGCTGACCACTATGTCTCTGCTATTGGCTCTGTTGGTCAATGCGGTACACCTCAGCGCCGACAATAACAAGAAGAAGCCCTATCCAAGAGCCATCCGCTATATCATCAACGGCTCCCTGCTTGCTTTGCCCATCTACGCGATATTGTCCACGTATTATTTAGGTCTACGGATCGTGCAATACGGCTGGACACCCGAGCGGCTATGGGCTGCTGTCGTCGTTGGTTTGTCACTTTGTCTGAGCCTTGCCTATGCAACTGCCGTAGTACGCAAAAACACGATCTGGCTTCACTCGCTGGGCAATATCAACAAAAAGATGATGTGCCTGATCGCGGCTATTCTCATTCTGTGCAATTCGCCCATCATCGATCCGTATCGCATTAGCGTGAACGATCAAATGCAGCGTTATGCCACTGGCAAAATATTACCGGATAATCTGGATCTCATCATGCTGCGGTTTGACGCAGGCCGCCGAGGCAACGATGCACTTCAAGCACTACGCCATGATGCCAAATTTATCAGCGATCCCGCCCGGAAATTAAGTCTGGAAAAAATACTGATACAAACCAATCGCTGGGGGAGTTATGACGATGATGACAATAAACAAAAACCCGCGATATTTACGGTGGATCGCGCGCGTAAAAACATACTGCTAGCAACAGGCGTAACGCCGCCAGATTCCAGTTGGTGGGCATCGCTATCAGAAAATAACTATCAGGCAGAGCGCATGAGTGATTGCTATCTGCTAGCCAATAGCTGCGTTTTAACAACGTTGGATCTCAATGCCGATGGAAAGCCAGAACCTATCCTGTGCAGTTTCAGCGCTCCTCAACCGCCATTCTGCCAAGTTTATGCCCTAAGTGAGGGGAAATGGGTCGTGATTAGCAGAATGGATTTTGACGAGTATTTAGCTCAAAACAAGTCTGAAAGCGCTAAGCTCAAAAGCCTCATCTTGAATGGCCAATTAAAAACAAAGCCAAAAGAGTGGAGCGATATCCAGATTCAGGATAAAACCATAGAGATGAACTATTACGGTTTAAGATAAACCGTTAATCCCTAATTATTGGAGCCGTGTTACCTATGTCAGCCAAACACCCAATTATTGCAGTAACCGGCTCCAGTGGTGCCGGTACCACCACCACCAGCGTCGCCTTCCGTAAAATCTTTCAGCAATTTCATCTGAAAGCCGCTGAATTGGAAGGCGACAGTTTTCACCGTTATACGCGGCCAGAAATGGACGCGGCTATTCGCAAAGCTCGCGAACAAGGCCGACATATCAGCTATTTTGGCCCAGAGGCCAATGATTTTTCTTTTCTAGAACAAAGCTTTCTTGAATACGGCCAGCATGGCCGCGGGCGTTCCCGTAAATATCTGCATACCTACGATGAAGCCGTTCCCTACAATCAGGTTCCGGGTACGTTTACCCCGTGGGAAGCACTGCCAGAACCTACCGACGTGCTCTTTTACGAAGGGCTACACGGCGGCGTCGTCACCCAGCAGCATAACGTGGCGCAGCATGTCGATTTACTAGTGGGCGTGGTGCCGATCGTCAATCTGGAGTGGATCCAAAAATTAGTACGAGACACCGGCGAGCGCGGCCATTCACGTGAAGCCGTGATGGATTCGGTGGTGCGTTCAATGGAAGATTACATCACCTACATTACGCCGCAGTTCTCTCGCACCCACATTAACTTCCAGCGCGTGCCGACGGTCGATACTTCCAACCCTTTTGCCGCCAAAGCGATCCCTTCCTCCGATGAAAGTTTCGTCGTGATCCATTTTCAGGGCTTAGACAACATTGATTTCCCTTATCTATTAGCGATGCTGCAAGGGTCGTTTATTTCACACATCAACACGTTAGTGGTTCCCGGTGGAAAAATGGGGCTGGCGATGGAGTTGATCATGACGCCGCTGGTGCAGCGTCTGATCGAAGGGAAAAAAATCGAATAACCGCGCGGGTTATTCAGCCATTAATAGATACTGAATAAAGCCCAAATGTAGCTTCAAGCCGATACGCATAGCGTCCTCATCCAATTTAAATTTTGGATTGTGGACGCCATAAACCGCACCCAAATCTTCATTCCCGCTGCCGATAAACAGAAAACAGCCCGGTACTTTTTCCAGATAAAAAGAGAAGTCCTCGCCGCCAAACATCGGCGCAGGCATTTCAAGCACGCTTTCTTTTCCGAGTTGCTGTTCAATAACTTCGCGCGCAATCCGGCTCGCCTCAACATCGTTATTGCCGATGGTATAGCCTCGCGTCCAGCGAATATCATAATCCGCGCCGTGCGCCTGCGTAATTCCGGCAACGGTTTGCTCAACCAGCTGCGGTACTTTCTCGCGCACGCTCGCCACATGGGTGCGTAAAGTGCCTGCCAAAGCAGCCGTTTGCGGGATCACGTTGTAGCCGCCCTCTGATTTAAACGTCGCTACGGTTAATACCGGTGTCTGCAAAGGATCGATTTTACGCGCGACAATATTTTGCAGCGCAGTCACCACCTCAGCGCCAATGACCACCGGATCGATACACAGCTGCGGCATAGAGCCATGGCCGCCTTTTCCTTTGATGGTGATATCAAAGTTGTCGCTGGATGCGCAAAACACCCCCGATTTCCAGCCCACGACGCCCGTTGGGAAGTTCGGCATGACGTGCAAACCAAAAATCATGTCCACGCCGTCTAAAACACCGAGTTTAATCAGCTCTTGTGCGCCACCGGGCGGAACTTCCTCGGCGTGCTGAAATATAAAGCGCACCTGCCCACGTAATTGGTGGTGACATTGAGCTAAAACACTGACCGCCCCCATCAACATGGCCGCATGTGAATCATGTCCGCATGCGTGCATCACACCAGAGTGCGTTGAGGCAAAAGGCTCTTCGCTCTCTTCCTGAATCGGCAATGCATCAATATCAGCACGTAGCGCATAGCGAGGGCCACTCAATGCCCCGACTAAATCAACCACCACGCTGTTATTCGTCGGGCGCGATATCGAAATGTTCTCTACATGAGACAGTTCTTCGGCAATATAGTCGGCTGTTTTCTGCTCTTGGAAGGAGAGTTCAGGGTTTGCATGAATGTGCCGACGCCAACGAATAACATCCGGCATAACAGATAACAACATAGCATCAAGTTCACGTTTCATCGTACATCTCCCCTATTACGCAGTTTCACGAACTGGGCTATAGGTTTTTCCTGCCAGCGGCAGGATCACCAGCCCAGAGACAATCATGACCACAACCAGAAAAACAAAAGTTGAAAAATAGCCTTGGCTCATCTTCACCAGATACCCCATGGCAATCGGCGCAACAAAACCGCCCAAGGTGCCACCGGTGTTAATAATCCCCATCGCGGCACCCATGACGTCAGTCGGTAAACGTTTCATCGGTAAAGTGAAAACGGTGACAAACGACGCCATGAGGAACACATAGCCGAAGAATAAAAACAGGCTGGCCGAAATAGCCGAAGATGTGGCGTAAACCAACCCAATACAGACCGCGCTCAGCAACGAACACGAACAAACCACTTTGTGCTCTTTACCCTGCATGTATTTGCCAACGAAATAGCCGGTGCACAAAGACGAAATCCACATCCCCAGACCGCCCGCCGCGGCCACTAAGCTGGATACGCCCAACGGCAGCCCACGGTTTTGCACCAAGAATTTAGGCAGCCATGCCATCAGGCCGTAGGACGGAATGTTCAAACAAAAAATGGCGATAAACAGCAAAATAACGATAGGGCTTTTCAGCAGCTGGCGATAAGGCCCGCTTTTCTGCTGGGTAGAAGATGTTGGCCATGCCTTCTGTGGATTTGGCACCAGCCACAAAATGCAGCCCGAGATGATAAAGGCCAAAATACCCAACGAAGCAAAAGATCCGCGCCAGCCAATATGTTCAAGACAATATACCGCCACCAACGGGCCTAACGTCATCGCCAGCCCCGCCGAGGACAGCAGAATAGACTGCGCAAAAGTGCGCTGCTCAACGGTGAAATTTGCCGTCACCGCTTTCGCACAGGAGGTCGGATAGCCCGCATGTCCCATTCCCGCCAGAAAACGAAACGTCAGCAATAAACCAAAAGTGAGCCCCAGCCAGCCGAAGCACATGGCAAACCCACCCAGCAGAAAGAGTGAGCTACACAAGACTTTTTTGAATCCAAAGCGATCGTTCAGCCAACCGGCGGGGATCTGAAAAATGGAATAGGCGAGAAAAAAAACGCCGGTGATATAGCCTAATTGCTCAGGCTGGAGAGAAAACTCCCGCTCGATAGGCAACAGAGCAAACCCCACCACGGTTTTGTCTATATAAACAATGGCGTAACCGATAAACAGTAAAAAAATCATCAATGAACGGCGCTGAAATTGCATAGCCAAACTCCTCGCTGAACGGCGTCAACCCTGACAGAGGCTCAAACGCATAGGGGTGCTTATGTGATGTGCATCGCTTTCTTTTTATTAACTGCGCGCCAGATGGCATTGATGAAAATATCGTCTTTACCCACACCGTGTAAGATGTCATTTTTTTTGGGGTGATGCTTTTTATTGATAGGGGAAGCGCGGTGAAATATCTGCCAAAAATTCAGCAGCTAAAAACGTTTCAGGAAGTGATTCGTCGAGGAAGTATTCGCGCCGCCGCGCGCGCGTTAAACCAGTCACAGCCTGCAATAAGCAGAGCGATCAAAGAATTGGAACATACGCTGAATACGCAGCTTATCGTGCGCGGAGCCAAAGGAATGATGCTGACTGAAACAGGAAGCGCGTTTGCGGCACGCTCGCAGCTTATTTTGGAAGAACTCCAGCGCGCGGCAGATGAAATTGAGCAAATAAGCCAATATTCTCAAGGTTCGGTGTCTGTAGGCTTTTCATCGCTGATTGCGCTAACCGTGTTTCCTCAGGCCGCTGATACCTTTAAGTCTCAGTTTCCACAGGCCAATATACACGCCAAAGAAGCGCAGCTCTCGACGCTTCTACCGGCCTTGCGTGAAGGGCGACTCGATTTTGCCATCGGCACGCTAACAGTCGAAACTACGCCAATAGATCTGGTCCGTGAGCCGCTATTTGAATCGCCCTTTTGCATTATCGCTCACCGCGATAACCCATTTTCTCAGGCTAAGTCGTTAGAAGAGCTGAAGCACGCAAAATGGCTGATACCTGAAACCGATATGGGCTACTACCAGCAGCTAGAATCAGCCATGGGGAATTTTTACCACCAGCTTAGCCAATCACCGATCCGAACGGACTCCGTGGTGTGCGGATTAAGCATGGTGCAACAGGCACAATACCTCACCATCGTGGCCCGGGCGATGCGGGAACCGTTGGGATTAGGCAATACGCTCTGTGCATTGCCTATCGACGATTTACCCACCGCCCAGTATTGCGTGTTCTATTCACAAAAATCGCCGCTGACCTTAACGGCGCGGCGATTCTTGGATTTATTACGTTGGGAATGCCAAAACTATGCTTGGGAGTAAAAACGTTACTCAACCACGATAGTTTCAAAGCTGTGGGTAATATTCACCGCTTGACCCAACATCAGCGCTACCGAGCAATACTTCTCGGCCGATAAGGCGACTGCGCGTTCAACGGCTTTATCAGTCAGTCCTTTGCCGGTAACCACGAAATGCAGATTGATGTGAGTAAACAAACGAGGGGCTTCTTCGCGGCGCTCAGAGGTTAATTTTACTTCACAGTCGCGCACGTCCAGTCGCCCTTTCTGTAAAATAGAAACCACGTCAATCGCGCTGCATCCACCCGCAGACATCAGCACCATTTCCATTGGGCTTGGTGCTTTATCGCCAGCGTTTCCATCCATAAGAATCTGGTGTCCTGAAGCGGATTCACCCAGAAAAGTCATCCCTTCAACCCATTTCACTCGTGCCTGCATGTTTATCACCCCTTTGGTTAAATTTTGGCATCAGACTACGCTTTCTATAAAAAACAGGCAATCCGAGGCCTCACTTCTTGATGCTGAAGCGAGACAACACAAGACACCTGCACAAAGCTGTGCTACAAACTATGCCGAAATGGATCTTTATGGATTGAAACGGGTATAGATCAATAACTCTAGGAAATAATTACCTTAGCCTATTACTCTATATCTCGATTATGAAGTGCTATACAAGTTAATAAGCAAAGCCCCGTGCCACGATAAGCACACTGTCAGGATCAGTATCCCGATATTAGGGCAGCGATAACAACAGAGGATAATAGCGAATGGTTCTCGGCAAACCGCAAACAGACCCGACTCTTGAATGGTTCTTGTCTCATTGCCATATCCACAAGTATCCGTCCAAAAGTACCCTGATCCACCAAGGTGAAAAGGCTGAAACCCTGTACTACATCGTTAAGGGCTCCGTTGCTGTATTGATTAAAGATGAAGAAGGCAAAGAAATGATCCTTTCTTATCTCAATCAGGGCGATTTCATTGGTGAACTAGGCTTATTTGAGGAAGGGCAAGAACGTAGCGCCTGGGTTCGTGCAAAAACCGCCTGTGAAGTGGCTGAAATTTCTTACAAGAAGTTCCGCCAGCTCATTCAGGTCAATCCAGATATTCTGATGCGCCTGTCTGCTCAGATGGCTAGCCGTTTACAGGTTACCTCTGAAAAAGTCGGCAACCTTGCATTCTTGGACGTAACCGGTCGTATCGCTCAGACCCTGCTGAATCTGGCCAAACAGCCAGATGCCATGACTCATCCAGATGGTATGCAGATCAAGATCACTCGTCAGGAAATTGGCCAGATCGTTGGCTGCTCCCGTGAAACCGTTGGTCGTATTCTGAAGATGCTGGAAGATCAAAATCTGATCTCCGCACACGGAAAAACCATCGTCGTTTACGGCACTCGCTGATAGATGACGCCCGTGTAGCCTTGCTGCACGGGTTTCTTTAGCTATGTGGCGGCGGTTCATCTACCACCCGGAAGTCAACTACGCACTGCGTCAAACGCTGGTGCTGTGTCTTCCTGTGCTATTCGGCCTGTTGATAGGTAATCTACAACTTGGGCTGATGTTCTCTTTAGTTCCCGCCTGCTGCAATATCGCCGGGCTCGATACTCCGCATAAACGCTTTATTAAACGATTAGTCGTTGGCGGCAGCTTATTTGCCTTCAGCAGTTTTCTGCTACAGCAATGCTTACTCTGGCAAATTCCCCTACCGCTGATCATGCTCGGTTTAGCCTTGTTGCTTGGCGTTAACGGTGAAATTAGCCCGCTACACGCACGGCTTATGCCTGCCGCACTGGTTGCCTCTATTTTTACCCTGAGCATGGCGGGAAGCGTGCCGATCTGGCATGGGCCACTACTGTATATTGTCGGCACTATTTGGTATGGCGCTTTCACCTGGTTTTGGTTCCTGCTGTGGAAGGGACAACCGATCCGCGAAAACCTCAGCCAGCTCTACGTTCAGCTTGGCGACTACATGGAAGCCAAATACAGCCTGCTAACTCAGCATATCGATCCTGAAACCGCGCTGCCTCCGTTGCTACAACGCCAGCAAAAAGTGATGGATCTCATTGCTCAGATATACCAACAAATGCACATGCTTTCATTGGTGCATAACCCTGAATACAAACGCCTGCTGCGTTATTTTCAGGTCGCATTAGACTTGCAAGAACACATCACCGTTAGCCTGTCTCAGCCCGATGAAGTGCAGAAGCTGGTCGAAAAAAGTCAGGCCGAGGCGATATTACGCCGCAATGCTCAGGTCATTACCGAGCGACTTAAAACGGTTGCCGACGATATTTTGTATCACCGTTATCCCCAACATTTCTCGATGGATAATGAGCTATCGGCGCTAGAAAAACTGTCTAATCAGCACCCAGATAACCCCGTTGGCAAATTCTGTTATTATCATTTTAGCCGTGTGGCTCGCCTGCTAGAGCGCCAACGCCCACTATATCAACGCAATCTGATGTCCACTCAGCAGCGGCTTCCCTTCTGGCCTGCGCTGCGCGCCTATCTTTCGTTGAAGTCGGTAGCACTGCGCAACGCCGCACGATTAGGTATTACGCTGGCTGCGGGCAGTAGCCTCGGCATGTTATTCCATCTGCCAAAGCCCTATTGGGTTTTGCTGACCATCATGTTGGTGATTCAGAATGGCTATAACGCGACGCGCGTTAGGATCCAGCACCGTGCGCTAGGCACCTTTGTTGGGTTAATTGTTGCCGCAGGACTACTGCAGCTCAACCTACCGTTGAACGTCACGCTTAGCTGCATGCTGGTAATTACCATCGCGGCTTATTTGGTGCTCAGGAAAAACTACGGTCTGGCCGTGATCGGTTTCACCATCACGGCGGTGTACACGCTTCAGCTGTTACAGCTTAACGGATTACATTTCTTGGTTCCGCGCCTCATCGATACGGTTCTCGGTTGTATTCTTGCCTTTGCCAGCACCATCTGGCTGTGGCCACAGTGGCAAAGCGGCTTGCTGCGCAAAAATGCGCATCAGGCATTGGAGGCCTACCAAGACGAACTGCGCCTTTTACTGTCGCCTGAGCCAAAAACGTCCGCGCTGGCCTATGCGCGTATGAAAGTGAATCAGGCACACAATGCCGTCTTTACTTCGCTAAATCAGGCGATGCAGGAACCGGGATTTGACTCACGTTACTTAACGGATATGCGCCTGTGGATCACCCACAGTCAGTTTATCGTTGAGCATCTCAATGCCATGACGATCCTCGCACGCGACCACTACATGCTCACCGAGAATCTAGCACAGGATTATTTACAGCGTTGCGAAATTGCGTTGCAGCTTTGTCAGCAACGTTTGGAACATGATGGTCCAACGCTCAATGACAACGCCGCCGTATTTCAGTCTGACGATCAAGAAACTAACGGTATGCCCGTTACGCAAATTGAAGTGCATCTTCGACGCATCATTGCGCACTTACGCGCCATGCATACCATTTCGTCGATAGCATGGCGGCAACGGCCACATCACGGGATTTGGATGAGCCGTAAACTCAGGGATTAATGACCGCCCACGACTTTGGCAATCGCTTTTTCCAGCCGTGCCATGCCCTCATGGATATCGGCAAACTCGATAACCAACGAGGGCGCAAAGCGCAAGATATCCGGTCCCGCGTTCAGCAGCATAAGTCCTTCACTCGCGGCGGCATGCAAGATATCTCGCGCCTTACCGTGATAGGCAGGGCTCAGTTCAGCGCCCAGCAACAGCCCCATTCCACGCACCTGAGTGAAGATATTGTACTGGGTATTAATCTTATCTAGGGCCTCCACAAACAGGCCGTGGCGCTCTTCAATTCCCGCCATCACCTCAGGTGTGTTAATCACGTCCAGAGCCGCCTCTGCAACCGCACAGGCCAGTGGATTACCGCCATAGGTGGTACCGTGGGTACCCACCTGCATGGCGCTGGCAATTTCGTGGGTTGTTAACATGGCGCTAATCGGAAAACCGCCCCCCAGCGCTTTGGCGGTGGTGAGAATATCCGGCGTCACACCGTAGTGCATGTAGGTAAAGAGTTTACCGGTTCGGCCCATACCGCTTTGTACTTCATCGAAAACCAACAGCGCCTGATGCCGATCGCAAAGTTCACGTACGCCTTGCAAGAAGCTTTGCGTCGCAGGCATCACGCCGCCCTCGCCTTGAACGGGCTCAAGCACCACTGCACAGGTATGATCGTCGATAACTGCACGAACGGCGTCTAAATCATTAAATGGAACATGCACGATGTCGGCAGGCTTCGGGCCAAAGCCGTCTGAATATTTTGGCTGCCCCCCCACGGAAACCGTAAATAAGGTACGGCCATGAAACGCATGGTGGAAGGCAATAATTTTGGATTTAAAAGGGCTAATTTTGCTGGAAGCATAGTAACGAGCCAGTTTAAACGCCGCTTCGTTTGCCTCCGCGCCGGAGTTTGCAAAGAAGACACGCTCGGCAAAGGTGGCATCAATCAGCTTTTGTGCCAGACGTAGCGCAGGCTCATTGGTGAAAACATTACTTACATGCCATAGCTTTTCGCCTTGCTCATGCAGCGCAGCAACCAGCGCAGGATGGCAATGCCCTAAGGCCGTCACGGCAATCCCCCCCGCAAAATCCACATACTCTCGCCCTTGCTGATCCCACACTCGGCTTCCTTTACCGCGCACGGGAACGAAATCTGCCGGTGCATAGATAGGCAACATCACCTTTTCAAATGCGTCTCTTGCAACTGACTGCTGCTTCGCCATCACTTTTCCACCTTATTCACATCGCCAACAACGATTTGCCAGCCATTAAATGAAAATATAATCATAAAATATGCATAATAAATCATTTTATGGCAACCGTAATTTGCGTTTGTTTTGCCAAAACCTCCCCGTTCAATAACAGCGGTTAAAGTTGAGACTAAGATTCAGCGTGCTTATACTTTGAACTTGGAAGTTACGTTCCGCCTCTTCACTTAAGGACTGACCATGAGCGCTCCGCTTACCATTGCTAAGAATCAAAAAGTCACGCTGCAACTACTTCCGGCGCTGGCCAACCGCCACGGACTGATTACCGGCGCAACGGGTACGGGGAAAACCGTGACCCTACAAAAAATGGCAGAGCAGTTCTCTCGTATTGGTGTTCCCGTATTTTTGGCCGACGTAAAGGGCGACTTGTCCGGTATTGCCGCTGCCGGTACGCCTTCCGATAAATTACAGAAAAGATTAGATGCTTTGCAGGTGACCGACTGGTCGCCGCAGGCGTGTCCGATCATTCCGTGGGATATTTTTGCCGAAAAAGGTCACCCTATTCGTGCCACGGTGTCAGATTTAGGCCCGCTGTTGCTGTCTCGCCTGCTGGATTTAAACGACGTGCAATCCGGCGTGTTACAGCTGGTGTTTAAGATTGCCGATGACAGCAACCTGCTGCTGCTCGATATGAAAGATCTCCGCGCCGTGGTGCAGTTTGTGGGGGACAATGCCAAACAGTTCACCACCCAGTATGGCAATATTTCTACCGCGTCTATTGGCGCGATTCAGCGCGGATTACTGACGCTGGATCAGCAAGGCGGCGATCATTTCTTTGGCGAGCCGATGTTGGATATTAAAGATCTGATGCGCTGCGACGCCAATGGGCAAGGCATTATTAATCTGCTGGCCGCCGACAAACTGATCAATCAGCCGAAGCTCTACTCGGTATTCCTTCTGTGGCTACTGGCGGAGTTATTTGAGCAGCTGCCTGAGGTCGGTGACGTTGAGCAACCAAAGCTGGTGTTCTTCTTCGATGAGGCTCATCTGCTGTTTAACGACGCGCCTAGCGCCCTACTGGATAAAATAGAACAGGTCGTGCGCTTAATCCGTTCTAAAGGCGTAGGGATCTATTTCGTTACCCAGAACCCACTGGATATCCCTGACAACGTTCTCGGACAACTGGGCAATCGCGTTCAACATGCGCTACGTGCGTTTACCCCACGCGATCAAAAAGCCGTGAAAGCCGCAGCACAAACCCTGCGCGCAAATCCCGAATTCAGCACCGAGCAGGCCATTACCGAGCTGGGAGTAGGCGAAGCATTGGTTTCATTCCTTGATGAAAGCGGTCGCCCAACCATCGTTGAGCGCGCAATGGTTATCGCGCCCGAATCCCGTATGGGGCCGTTAACCGCCGATGAATTGAATCACGCCCTAAATCATTCACCGTTATATGGTCGCTATGACGAAGCCGTCGATCGTGAATCTGCCTATGAAAAAATCACCCAGCAGGGCTTCAGCACGGTTGAAAGCGGGGATGAAAAAGCCAGCGCTGACGACGTGAAAAAACCAGAGGCCAACGCGCAAGAAGGCGGCGGATTGATGGGCAGCTTGAATGAAATTCTGTTCGGCACCACCGGCCCTCGCGGTGGTAAGAAAGATGGCGTGGTACAAACCGCCGCAAAAAGCATGGCGCGTCAGGTAGGAAGTTCGCTCGGCCGCCAAATTTTGCGCGGCGTTTTAGGCTCGATTATGGGCGGACGTAAATAACTCCCTGCTTTCTTATGCTCTTACTTATGCCCCGCATGATTTATCATCGGGGCATCTGATGTCATTTCCGTACAAAGCGAACCTCTGATGCTGTTGCTGATCGATAATTACGACTCCTTTACCTACAACCTCTACCAATACTTTTGCGAACTCGACGCCGACGTTATCGTCCGCCGTAACGACGATCTCACGCTTGAGCAAATCGAAGCGCTGGCGCCTTCACATCTGGTGATATCACCTGGACCTTGCACACCAAACGATGCTGGGATTTCTTTAGCAGCCATCGAACACTTTGCGGGGAAAATACCGTTGTTAGGCGTGTGCTTAGGTCATCAGGCACTGGGGCAGGTTTTCGGTGCCAACGTGGTTCGCGCCCGTCAGGTCATGCATGGCAAAACCAGCGCAATTCGCCATACCAACGGCGGCGTATTCCATGGCTTAAACAATCCGCTAACGGTAACGCGCTACCATTCACTGATTCTGGAAAAAGAGACGCTGCCCGACTGCTTGGAAATTACCGCGTGGAGTGAACGCAACGGCGAACCCGACGAGATTATGGGCGTACGCCATCGCACCTTAGACGTTGAAGGCGTGCAGTTTCACCCTGAAAGCATTTTAAGCGAACAAGGCCACCAGCTATTGAAGAATTTTTTGCAGCGCTAGAAACAAAACTCCCGCCAACAGCGGCGGGAATCTCAGCTCATAACATCAAACCGAATATCAGAGATTATGGCAGTACTTTTGCCGATGTAATCACGATCGGCTTAGAAGGGACATTCTGGTATGGGCCGACGTTCTCAGTACGCACCTGAGCAATTTTGTCGACAATGTCCATCCCCTTCGTCACTTTACCAAATACCGCATAGCCAAAATCACGCTGGCCGTGATCTAAGAAAGCATTGTCGGCAACGTTAATGAAGAACTGGCTGGTTGCGCTGTCTTTTTCCGCGGTACGCGCCATAGCGATGGTGCCGCGCAGGTTACGCAAACCGTTATCCGCTTCGTTTTTGATTGGTGCATTCGTGGTTTTCTGCTGCATATCCGCAGTAAACCCACCGCCCTGCACCATAAAACCTGGGATCACACGATGAAAAATCGTGTTGTTGTAATACCCGCTGTTCACGTAGTCGAGGAAGTTCTTCACCGACACCGGCGCTTTTTGACTATCCAACTCAATTTCAATATTACCAGCGGTCGTCGACAGTAAAACATGGCTGTTGGCAGCCAATGCGGCCGGAGCCAATACCGTCAACGAAAATAGCGCGGTTAGGGTGACGAATACTCTCTTGAACATGACACATCCTTTCTCAGCGGGCTTTTTCAAAGCAGGTGAACAACAAATTAACTTATCGATTCTAATTAGGCGCTAGCCTATTAGCTACCCATTTACTCACATTTACTTAACGATGGGATAAGTCTGAAAAAATGCCGCCTCTTAGCGACGAAAAACACCTAGTTTTGCAATCAAGATCACACTTCATCCCCTACCTAATTATTCAAAAATGAATTTTTGCGAACTGACTCGCAAACCGATTGATGGAAGTTGCTAGTCTTAAACTTAAATGAGAGCGCTCTCATTTTATGATCAACGCAAAATACGCTATCTGATTTATCAGGTTTATGAGGCGGGTGATAAACCCAACGCTATTTATCTCGCTGCTCCTCGTGTTGTCCTGATGATCATCGAAATCCTCATTGCCAGATAAAACGGAGATACTCGCATGATCCCGATAAAAGTTGCCATCATCGGCGGAGGCAGTAGTTATACACCGGAGTTGGTTGAAGGCATTATCCAGCGGGCTAAGCAAATTCCGCTGTCTGAGCTGGCATTGGTTGACGTTGAAGCAGGTCGTCACAAGGTTGAGATCATTGCCGACCTCACACGCCGAATGCTGGCACGCAATGGCTTTGAGCAGGTCAAGGTCAGCATCCATTTCACCCCCGACGATGCTATTCGTGGAGCCAGCTTTGTATTAACTCAACTGCGCGTAGGCCAGTTACCGGCACGTGCTGCCGACGAACGCCTCGGCTTAAAGTTTGGATTAATTGGGCAAGAAACCACCGGCGTCGGCGGTTTTGCTAAAGCGCTCCGCACGATCCCCGTGATGCTAAACATCGCCCGTAAAGTTGAACAGCTGGCTCCCGATGCCTGGATCATTAACTTCACCAATCCAGCAGGTATCGTTACCGAAGCGGTTTCTCGCTATACCAAGGCCAAAATCATTGGTCTGTGCAATGTTCCCGTCACCATGCACCATATGATTGCCAAAATGCTGCAACGGCCCTATCGAGACGTCCAGCTACGCTTCGCCGGTCTAAACCATATGGTTTGGGTGCATCAGGTCACCGCCGATGGGCAAGACCAGACGCAACGGGTGATCGACATGCTCTGCGATGGCGCGGCGCTCACCATGAATAACATCAAAGAAGAGCCGTGGCCGCCAGAGTTTCTGCGTGCGCTTGGTGCCATACCCTGCCCCTATCACCGCTATTTCTATCGAACCCGCACGATGCTGAAAGATGAAATCACTGAGGCTAGCACCGAAGGCACCCGCGCGGAACAGGTGATGGACGTTGAGAAAGCGCTCTTTGCGCTGTATGCCGACCCGAATTTAGACCACAAACCAGAACAGTTAAGCTTCCGTGGCGGCTCATTTTATTCAGAGGTTGCGCTGGAACTGATGTGTGCGATTCACAACAATCTCGGTACCCGTTTAGTGGTCAACACGCCAAACCGCGGCGCCATTCACGATCTGCCTGCTGATGCCGTGATTGAAACTGACTGTATCGTGGATGCCCAAGGCGCGCATCCTCTCGCATTCGGTTCGCTCCCCGTGTCCATGGTCGGTCTCACGCAACAGGTGAAATCGTTCGAACGTCTGACGATCGAAGCCGCCGTACACGGTGATAGAAAATCCGCGCTGCTAGCGCTGGTCACCAACCCATTAATTGGCGATGCCGGACTGGCTTCACCTTTATTGGATGAAGTCCTAGCCGTAAACAAAGCGTATCTGCCACAATTTAATTAACCGCAATCCCCTCGTTGCTTTGCCGCAAGGAGGGATTTGGATCCCATCATCATAAGGAATTTGACCATGACGACGCTTGAAGACGTTGCTGCATTTGCCGGTGTTTCTCGCGCCACCGTTTCACGCGTGGTGAATGGCGATAGCAACGTCAAAGAAAAAACGCGTCTCATGGTGGAAGCCGCTATCACCGAGTTAGGCTATAGCCCACACCCGGCCGCCCGGGCGCTGGCGTCTAACCAAAGCCAAACGATCGGTTTAGTCACAACCTCTTACCGCGGTGGTTTTTTTGGTGCACTGATGGATAACGTGCAAAGTGAAGCCGAAAGCCGCCGTAAACAGCTTCTAGTGACTCAGGGAAAAAATAGCGCTGACAATGAATGGCAGGCCATTCAGCGTTTATACAACCTACGCTGTGATGGGCTTATCCTGCACGTGAGAGCGCTAAGCGATGAGCAACTCTGCAAGCTGGCGCAAGAAGGCAAAGCCTTTATGATTTTGGATCGTTTGGTGCCGGGCCTTGAAGATCGCTGCGTCGCCTTCGATCATCACCGCGCCAGCCAAATGGCCACCAAACGGCTGATTGATTTAGGCCATACAAAAATAGCCTGTATCAGCGGCCCTTCCTCTCGTCATTCCAGCCAGCTACGCCGCCAAGGTTTTCTCGATACGATGGACGCCGCCGGACTGCTGCCCGTAGCCTGTTTAGAAGGCGATTATGATATGCAAAGCGGTTATCAGATGGCGGACAAACTTTTGCAAAGCCGACGACCTACCGCAATCTACTGCTGTAATGAAGAGATGGCGATTGGCGCACTGCTGGCGATCACCGAGCATCGCTTAACGATCCCAAATGATATCTCACTGATTTGCTATGACAGCGGAGAACGGGCGGCTTTTGTGCGTCCGGCATTAACCAGTATTCATTTCCCCATCACCGATATGGCTCGCCATGCCACCGAGCGTCTTATCGATCCCGAATGCATACCGGAAGTTTTTCTGCCTACCCTCATCGATCGTGGTTCGGTCATTGCCGCAAAAAGGTAATCTGTGACGATCTGAGAGCAATAATTTCTACTCAGATCGCTTTTGTAAGAAACTCATTCATATCGTTACAGCAAAAAATCGACATATATCACAAAAATCGCCTACAACTATGCTAGGATTCGCCGCCTTGTGGGATCGATTATTCTTAGTTTGATCCTTCGTAAATACTTTCCTATTTCTCAATACTACTGACACGGGCCTTGCTATGACCAACAGCAACCGCATTCGCCTAACATGGATCAGTTTCTTCTCCTATGCACTTACCGGTGCATTGGTGATCGTCACCGGGATGGTGATGGGCAATATCGCAGAATACTTTAATCTGCCGATTTCCAGCATGAGTAACACCTTTACGTTTCTTAATGCCGGTATTTTGGTCTCTATTTTCCTTAACGCATGGTTAATGGAAATTATCCCTCTTAAACGCCAGTTGATTTTCGGCTTCGTGCTGATGATCTTAGCCGTTGCGGGCCTGATGGTCGGCCACAGCTTGGTGATGTTCTCTCTGTGCATGTTTGTACTGGGCGTGGTGAGCGGGATTACTATGTCTATCGGTACCTTCCTCATTACCCATATCTATGAAGGTCGCCAGCGTGGCTCACGCCTGCTGTTCACCGACTCCTTCTTCAGTATGGCGGGGATGGTATTCCCCATCGTTGCCGCTACGCTGCTGGCGAATCACGTGACGTGGTACTGGGTTTACGCCTGCATCGGCGTGCTGTATCTGGCCATTTTCGTCCTGACGCTGATGTCTGACTTCCCTATTTTGGGTCAGAAAAAAGACGATCAGAGCGAGCCAGTGGTAAAAGAGAAATGGGGTATCGGCGTTCTCTTCCTGTCGATTGCCGCACTGTGCTACATCCTCGGCCAGTTAGGCTTCATCCAGTGGGTACCAGAATACGCCAGCAAACATTTCAACATGAGCATCGAAGAAGCTGGCGCATTAGTCAGTAACTTCTGGACTGCTTATATGGTTGGGATGTGGATCTTCAGCGTCATTCTGCGTTTCTTCGATCTGCAACGCATCGTGACCGTTCTGGCCGCGCTCTCTACCGTGATGATGTACCTGTTCGTCACCACCGAGCAGGTTGGCATGCTGAGCCTGTACATTCTGGGTCTGGGCTTTGTTAGCAGCGCAATTTACACCACGCTGATCACGCTGGGCTCGCTGCAAACCAAAGTGTCTTCACCAAAACTGGTGAATTTCATTCTGACCTGCGGCACCATCGGTACGATGTTGACCTTCATTGTGACTGGCCCAATCGTGGCGAAAAGCGGCGCTCATGCAGCGCTGGCAACCGCCAATGGCTTGTACCTTGTGGTCTTCGTGATGTGTTTACTGTTGGGCTTCGTGACGCGTCACCGCCTGCACGGCCACAGCACTAAATAAATCGGGTTCTTCCTGATAAAAAAAACCGGCCTATAACAGGGCCGGTTTTTTATTGTCGCAATAACGCGATTAACGTTTAAAGTCGACGGTTTCAGACGCCCCTAAATGCAGCGTGGTTTTCGCTGGCTGGGTGCAGGCAATCACTGCGCCGCGACGAACGGAATAGCGCACAGGAACCTGACGACGCACCGCATCAAAACCACTGTCTGCCGGTAATACGATCAGATTCGCACTGTTCCCCGCCGCAATACCATAATCAATTAGATTCAACGTTTTCGCACTGTGATGAGTAATCAAGTTCACCCCATCGTCAATTTGACCATAGCCCATCAGCTGACAGACATGTAGCCCCATATGCAGCACCTGCAGCATATTTGCCGTACCCAGCGGATACCATGGATCAAACACGTCATCATGGCCGAAGCAGACGTTAATGCCAGATTCCAGCATCTCTTTCACGCGGGTAATACCACGGCGCTTTGGATAGGTATCGAAGCGCCCTTGCAGATGGATATTCACCAGTGGGTTCGCCACAAAGTTAATCCCAGACATCTTCAGCAAGCGGAATAAACGCGAAGTGTAGGCGCCGTTATAGGAGTGCATCGCCGTTGTATGACTCGCGGTTACACGTGCGCCCATGCCTTCTCGGTGTGCCAGCGCGGCAACCGTTTCAACAAAGCGCGATTGTTCGTCATCAATCTCATCGCAGTGAACGTCGATCAGACGGTCATATTTTTGCGCCAACGCAAACGTCTTATGCAGAGACTCCACGCCGTATTCGCGAGTGAATTCAAAGTGTGGGATAGCACCAACCACATCAGCGCCCAGACGCATCGCCTCTTCCAACAACGCTTCACCGTTGGGATACGACATAATCCCTTCTTGTGGGAAAGCAACGATTTGCAGATCAACCCACGGAGCCACTTCCTGCTTCACTTCTAACATCGCTTTCAGCGCCGTTAGCGTGGCGTCAGAAACATCCACGTGAGTACGCACATGCTGAATACCGTTGGCAATTTGCCATTTTAGGGTTTGCCATGCGCGCTGTTTCACATCTTCATGGGTCAATAACGCTTTGCGCTCGGCCCAGCGCTCAATACCTTCAAACAGGGTTCCAGACTGGTTCCAGCTTGGCTGCCCCGCCGTTTGGGTGGTATCCAGATGGATATGTGGCTCTACAAAAGGCGGTAACACTAAGCCCTGCTCAGCATCCAAACATTTAGTTGAAGCAGGCATCACGCCAGATTGCGCTTCAATTGAGGTTATTTTTCCGTCTTGGAGACCGATCTGCCACAGCCCTTCTTTACCCGCCAAGCGAGCGTTAATCACCGCCTGTAATGTGTTATTCGGCACCGTTAGCCTCCGCATTTGTTATTGTTGATACTGCCGTCATTGCAGTTTTACGATTTAGAATTGGATTAAGCACCAGATAGCTCAGCGCCCCGCCCAGCACCGCATTCACGGGCACCACGCCCGGCAGCCAATGACCGGCGGCAATCCCCAGCGCGACGGCCAGAATAGCCACCCAGTTTACGTTCATCATACGCGCGGTAGCAAAGTGCTCATAGCGGCGACGGTTCATCAGGTAGTCAGCGATGATAACGCCGCCCACCGGAGGGATAGCCGCAGACAAGAACGTCAGCCAGCCAACAAAATTGTTATACAGCCACAGCGCGCAAATAGTGCCGATGATGCCGTTAATGATCGACAGCGTTTTACTCGACATACCGGTAATGTTGGCAAAACCCAATCCCGAGGCATAGAGCGCATTGTCGTTGGTGGTCCAGATATTCAGCCCCAGCACTACAATGGCAGGTAGCAACAGACCTTGAGCAATCATGACATCAGAGATATCCGCCATGCCCAATGCCGCCGCACCGGCCGCGCCGAAAATAAACATCAAAGAGTTGCCGAGGAAAAACGCCACCATTGAAACCAGCACCGCCATTTTGGCATTACGCCCGAAGCGTACAAAGTCGGCGGTGAGCGTTCCTGCGCTGACAAAAGAGCCCACCACCAGCGCCAAAGCCACGTTAAAATCTAACGGCTCAGCCGGAACCACAGATCTCAGCGCGTCTAATCCGCCCATGCCATGCACCGCGAGCCAGACTGAGTAGCCCCCTAAGCAAGCAATAGCAGGAACCGCAATCACCGAAAGCACCGTTAACGCTGAAATACCAAAGAACACCGTCACCGTCATCAGCAAGCCAGAGATCGCGATCAGCCAATTGATATCCAGCCCGGTGGCTTTTCCTACCGGAATGGCAAACATCGCCACCCCGACGCCAAACCACCCTACCTGCGTTCCGCCCAGCAGCAGTGATGGCAGCCAAGAGCCTTTAACACCAAAAGAGAATCGCGCAAGAAGATGTGTGGTGAGGCCCGTTTTAGCGCCGATGTAACCGAGAATAGAAGTGTAAATACCGAGGAGAAGATTACCGAGGAGTACTGCGAGGAAGAAATCATGATAACTAAGACCGGTTCCGAGAGCGCCTCCGGTCCACATACTGGCGGAAAAGAAGGTTAATCCCAGCATGACGAACGTCAATGCTAATACCCCTTTCCGCGCCGATTGCGGTACAGGCCCCTGACTATAGTTGTTATCTTGCGACACGACATTCCTCCTTTCGCTGTTTTCAGGCCAAAAAATCCGCCGCATTCTATTCCTCTGCCGACAAAAAGCAATCGTTTTCGTATGGGTAATAAGAATTTTATATATTTCTCATGATTGAGCCGCTCCGCTTTCAAGATTGCTTAAAAATAAAACAAAATAGCATTTCACTTTTTATAGCTCATCCATTATCAAACTGACACGTTTCAGCTAAAGTTGCGAAAAATCCACAACTTAACAAAATATCAATGAAATCAGACAACTACCACCTTAGAGGTATATAGGGGTCAAATTGATTTACATCAATAAGTACAAACTTCGGAGGATTATGGTAGGCGTAGGATTCTTTTCATATGCAGCAAATTTTGAGGCAAAAATGAGCAAAATTAGACTCGCCATTATCGGTAACGGGATGGTCGGCCATCGCTTCATCGAAGAACTATTAGAAAAGGCTGAACCGAATCAATTTGAGATTACCGTTTTCTGTGAAGAACCTCGTGTCGCCTACGACCGAGTTCATCTCTCTTCCTACTTCTCACATCACACCGCTGAAGAACTGTCGCTCGTTCGCAAAGGCTTCTACCAAAAGCACAACGTCACCGTGCTAGTCGGTGAACGTGCGATTACGATCAATCGCAGCGAGAAAATTATCTATTCCAACTCCGGCCGTACTATCCAGTACGACAAGCTGATTATGGCAACCGGATCATACCCGTGGATCCCGCCAATTAAAGGCAGCGAAGGCCAGGATTGCTTTGTTTATCGTACTATCGAAGATCTTAACGCCATTGAAGCCTGTGCACGTCGTAGCAAACGTGGTGCCGTGGTAGGCGGCGGCCTTCTCGGCTTAGAAGCCGCTGGTGCGCTGAAAAACCTAGGCGTTGAAACTCACGTTATCGAATTTGCGCCTGTATTAATGGCTGAGCAGCTCGACCCGATGGGCGGCCAGCAACTGCGTGAAAAAATTGAGCGTATGGGCGTGCGCGTTCATACCAGCAAAAATACCCAAGAAATTATCCACTCCGGTAGCGAAGCGCGTAAAACCATGCGCTTTGCCGACGGCACCGAGCTTGAAATCGACTTCATCGTTTTCTCAACCGGTATCCGTCCGCAAGATAAGCTGGCGCACCAATGTGGATTAGCCACCGCGCGTCGCGGCGGGATCGTGATTAACGATCAGTGCCAAACCTCCGATCCTGACGTCTACGCTATCGGCGAATGCGCATCATGGAACGACCGTACTTTCGGCTTGGTTGCTCCTGGTTACAAGATGGCTCAGGTCACCGTTGACCACCTACTTGGCAACGAAAACGGCTTCCACGGCGCAGATATGAGCGCCAAGTTGAAACTGCTGGGCGTAGACGTCGGCGGTATCGGTGATGCACACGGCCGCACCGAAGGCGCTCGCAGCTACGTTTATCTCGATGAAAGCCAAGAAATCTACAAACGCATTATCGTCAGCGCTGACAACAAACGTCTGCTCGGCGCGGTGTTGGTAGGCGATACCAGCGATTATGGCAATCTGCTCCAGCTCACGCTCAACGATATTGAACTGCCAGAACACCCAGATAGCCTGATTCTGCCTGCGCACGCGGGCAAAGGTAAACCGGCTATCGGCGTGGAATCATTGCCGGAAACGGCGCAGATCTGCTCCTGCTTTGACGTCAGCAAAGGCGACATTATCAAAGCGGTCAACGCGGGCTGTCATACCGTTGCAGCGATTAAATCGGCCACGAAAGCCGGTACCGGCTGCGGCGGCTGTATTCCACTCGTGACTCAGGTGCTCAACGCCGAATTAGCGAAGCAAGGTATTGAAGTTAATAACCACCTATGCGAACACTTTGCCTATTCACGCCAAGAGCTGTATCACCTCATCCGCGTAGAAGAGATTAAATCCTTCAACGAGCTGCTGGAAAAATACGGCAAAGGCTACGGCTGCGAAGTGTGTAAACCAACGGTCGGTTCTCTGCTGGCTTCATGCTGGAACGACTACATTCTGCAACCGGAACTCACTCCGCTGCAGGACACCAATGACAACTTCCTTGCCAACATTCAGAAAGACGGCACCTACTCGGTGATCCCTCGTTCTGCTGGCGGTGAAATTACCCCAGAAGGCCTGCTGGCCATCGGCCAGATCGCACGCGAATACAATCTGTATACCAAAATCACCGGCTCACAGCGTATCGGTATGTTTGGTGCACAGAAAGACGATTTACCCGCTATCTGGAGCAAGTTGATTGAAGCAGGCTTTGAAACCGGTCACGCCTATGCCAAAGCACTGCGCATGGCTAAAACCTGCGTCGGCAGCACCTGGTGTCGTTACGGCGTAGGCGACAGCGTTGGCTTCGGCGTGGAATTGGAAAACCGCTACAAAGGCATTCGTACACCACACAAAATGAAATTCGGTGTCTCCGGCTGTACGCGTGAATGCTCAGAAGCACAGGGCAAAGACGTGGGTATTATCGCCACCGAAAACGGTTGGAACCTCTACGTATGTGGTAACGGCGGGATGAAACCGCGCCATGGTGATTTGTTGGCTGCCGATCTCGATCGCGAAACGCTGATCAAATACCTCGATCGCTTCATGATGTTCTACATCCGTACCGGCGATAAATTACAGCGTACATCTGTTTGGTTAGAAAGCTTGGAAGGCGGTATCGACTACCTGCGTTCCGTCATCATCAACGATAAACTCGGGATGAATGCGTTGCTAGAGCAAGAAATTGCCCGCCTGCGCGAAAAAGTGATCTGCGAGTGGACTGAAACCGTAAACACCCCTGAGGCGCAGGTACGCTTCGCTCACTTCATCAACAGCGATCAACGTGACCCTAACGTTCAGATCGTGTCTGAACGTGCTCAGCATCGTCCTGCACGCCCAGATGAGCGTATTCCTGTCACCCTGATCGCAACCGAGGAGGCTAACGCATGAGCCAGTGGATTAATGTTTGCCCGTTAAACGATATTCTGCCCGGCACCGGCGTGTGTGCCTTGGTGGGCATTCATCAGGTGGCGGTGTTCCGTCCTTACCAAGATGAGCAGGTTTTTGCCATCTCCAATATCGATCCTTTTGCCGGTTCAAGCGTGCTATCTCGTGGCCTGATTGCTGAACATCAGGGCGAACTGTGGGTTGCTAGCCCGCTGAAAAAACAGCACTTCCGCTTGGTCGATGGGCTTTGTCTCGAAGATGAAGCCCATTCCGTGCCGCATTTTGCAACCCGTTTGGTAGATGGGTTTGTGCAGGTACGTTCGGCGGATTAATCATCGCAAAATCCCCCTCCTAACCTCCCCCTTCTCAGGGGGAGGGACAGACGGTGCCATACCGAAACATAAATAGTTATCCTCTCTTACACAGATGAGGACAGGTAAACGGTGCGCAACGCTTTCCTCTGCAAAGGGAACAATGAGGGGGACATTCAAGAATTCGTTTTTTAACCTTAAATCATGGAAGCCAGTATGTTTACCGACACCATCAATAAATGCGCAGCCAATGCGGCACGCATTGTTCGCCTGAACAAAGATAACCCGTTTGGATTTTGGATTAGCTCTGCGATGGCGGGGGCTTATGTTGGCCTCGGCATCATCCTGATCTTCACGCTCGGCAATATGGTTGAACCCGCACTGCGTCCTTTGCTTATGGGCGCAACGTTTGGTATCGCCTTAACGCTGGTGATCATTGCCGGTTCTGAGCTGTTTACCGGTCACACCATGTTCCTCACGCTGGGTGTTAAAGCAGGCACCATTAGCGGAGGTCAGTGGTTAGCCATTCTGCCGCAAACGTGGTTGGGCAATCTGATCGGTTCAATCTTCGTCGCCGTTTTATATTATTACGGTGGCGGAAATTTACTGCCAGTGGATAGCAGCTTAGTGCACACCGCCGCACTGGCGAAAACCACGGCGCCTGCTGCCGTGCTGTTTTTCAAAGGCGCGCTGTGTAACTGGCTGGTCTGTTTAGCGATTTGGATGGCGCTGCGCACTGAAGGTGCAGGCAAATTCTTGGCCATTTGGTGGTGCTTGCTCGCATTTATTGCCTCCGGTTACGAGCACTCGGTTGCCAACATGACCCTTTTTGCCCTATCTTGGCTCGGCAACCACAGCGAATCCTTTACCCTGAGCGGTATCGGTCATAATCTGCTGTGGGTAACTCTGGGTAATACCTTATCCGGTGCGGTCTTTATGGGCCTTGGCTACTGGTATGCAACGCCGCGCGCACAGCGTCCGGTAACGGAAGCCACTGCACAAAAAAATCAGACTGCTTAATGATTTTATGGCGCATCGCTCAGGCGGTGCGCTATTTTTTGCCGAAGCAAATTTCCGTAGTGAGGATTGTTGGATGGACTATTTACCGATTTTTTGTCAACTGCAGCAAAAAGCCTGCCTGCTGGTCGGCGGTGGCGAAGTCGCTGAACGCAAGGCACGACTGCTGATGGATGCAGGGGCAGATATCACGGTTAACGCCAAAGAGTTCACCCCACAATTTGACCTATGGGCACAAGATGGCAAGCTAAAACAGGCACATGGCGAATTTTCTCCCGCTTTGCTCGAAGGCGTTTGGCTGGTCATTGCTGCAACCGATGATGAGAGCGTTAACGATCTCGTCTACCAGCAAGCCAGCGAACGTCAGATCTTCTGCAACGTGGTTGATACGCCTAAACGCGCCAGTTTTATCATGCCCTCTATTATCGACCGCTCCCCGCTGATGGTCGCGGTTTCTTCCGGCGGTAAATCGCCGGTGCTTGCTCGATTGCTACGTGAAAAGCTTGAAGCTATTTTGCCTCAGCATTTGGGTCAGTTGGCACGCCTTGCCGGTGACCTACGCCAGCAGGTGAAAGATAAATTCTCAACGATTACGCTACGTAGGCGTTTTTGGGAACGCCTGTTCGCCCACGATCGTCTCGCTCAGTCTTTAGCAAACCAAGACGCAGAGATGGTTGATAAGCATCTCACCGATCTATTTGAACAGCCATTGGAGCAGCGTGGCGAAGTCGTTCTGGTTGGCGCGGGGCCAGGAGATGCAGGACTACTGACACTGAAAGGCTTGCAGCAGATCCAACAGGCTGACGTGGTGGTTTATGACCGTCTGGTCTCTGACGACATCATGAATTTAGTCCGCCGTGACGCTGAACGTATTTTCGTGGGCAAACGCGCAGGCTTCCACTGTGTACCTCAGGATGAAATCAACCAAATCCTGCTGCGCAACGCCCGCAATGGCAAACGCGTGGTGCGATTAAAAGGCGGCGATCCCTTTATTTTTGGGCGCGGAGGCGAAGAACTGGAAGTGCTAGCAGATGACAGCATTGCCTTCTCCGTTGTCCCTGGGATTACGGCGGCGTCCGGCTGCTCAGCCTACAGCGGCATTCCACTCACCCACCGCGATTACGCTCAAAGCGTACGCTTGGTCACGGGTCATGCCAAAAAAGATACCTCGCTCGATTGGGCAAATTTAGCGGCTGAAAAACAAACCTTAGTGTTTTATATGGGGTTGAACCAAGCCGCTGAAATCCAGACACAGTTAATCAAGCACGGAATGAGTGAGTCCATGCCTATCGCCTTGGTGGAAAACGGTACGTCGGTGCAGCAAAAAGTAGTCACCGGAGAACTTGCTGCCTTAGGCGAACTGGCACAACAGGTCGAAAGCCCGAGCTTGATTATCGTTGGCGCCGTCGTTTCCCTGCGCGACAAACTGAATTGGTTCAGTGGGATAGCTAAACAATAAAGGCGTAAAGATTAGCGTCTTCTAGAGCACCAGCAAAAGCCAAACACAAGAAAGGCCTTGAGATGACTCATTTCAAGGCCTTTCTTGATACTTTAAACCAATACACTACAAAGCCGTATTAATTACTCTGCGGTAAAAATCTCTCTTAACGATGATCATAAATAGTTGTAGATGTATTATTTTTGTATGTCGTATTATATTTATACGGATAATAATCACCATTTTAATAACAGTTTAATTTTTCTTAAATAAGCTTTCATTACTTATAGGGTAATTAAATAGCCAATTAACTTGTCAGTATATTTTTTATAATTTATAGTGCAGCCGTTCTATTTTACAACCTAGTTTATATTTATTATTTTCATCCAAATGGAATATATTTAAAAGCTATCAATACGCATTTAAGATAAGGAATATCTAATGAACAAACTGATTAAAATTGCCATTGTCGCCGCAGTTCTTTCAACACTGACCGCATGCAGCGGACACATTGATAACAAAGCAAAAAACTGTAGCTATGACTATTGGTTCACCCCTGCCCTTTCTATTTCTAAAATGATCGGCGGCTGTGGCCCAGTGGAAAAACAACCATAGAATTATTCGGTTGAATGAACAAATCAGAAATTAACCTATTTATGCTTGCCAGTTTATTACTGATGAGCATAAATAATATTAAGCTACGCCGCCTATCGTTATAGTTTATTTCCCTTCTTATTTAGCCCGAACAAACAAGAATAACTTTCTTAATATTATAAATTCACATTTCAATAAATAGAAAACTCATGGGATTATTGGAAATAAAAAACCCGCTATCGATAAGCGGGTTTATGTATTATAGCTTAGCTGTCACACCTTACGGCTGAGCGACAAAACCAATAGCATCGTAGACTTTTTTCACCGTTTCTTGTGCACGCGCGCGCGCTTTCTGAGCTCCATCACGCATGACCTGCTGCAAGAAAGCCTCATCATTACGGAAACGGTTATAACGCTCCTGTAGCTCTGTCAGCATTCCAGAAACTGCGTCGGCAACGGCACCTTTTAAATGGCCGTACATCTTGCCTTCAAACTCTAGTTCCAATTCTGGGATAGTTTTACCCGTGACGCCAGACAGGATATCAAGCAGGTTAGAAACACCGGCTTTGTTCACGACGTCATAACGCACTACTGCTGGCTCATCAGAATCGGTTACCGCACGTTTGATCTTCTTAATCACAGACTTAGGATCTTCCAGTAAACCGATGACGTTATTACGGTTATCATCCGATTTGGACATCTTTTTGGTCGGTTCTAACAGAGACATCACGCGTGCACCGGATTTAGGAATAAACGGCTCTGGCACTTTAAAGATATCACCATAAAGTGCGTTGAAGCGTGCTGCTACATCACGGCTCAGTTCCAGATGCTGCTTCTGATCTTCACCCACCGGTACCTGAGTCGTTTGGTACAGCAAGATATCCGCCGCCATCAGTACAGGATAATCGAACAATCCCGCATTGATATTTTCAGCATAGCGCGCCGATTTATCTTTGAACTGGGTCATGCGGCTCAGCTCACCAAAGTAGGTGTAGCAGTTAAGCACCCAACCGAGCTGAGTATGTTCAGGAACATGAGACTGAACAAAGATGGTGCTTTTCTCTGGATCGATACCGCAGGCCAGATACAGTGCCAGCGTATCCAAGGTCGCTTTACGCAGCTGCTGAGCATCTTGACGCACGGTAATCGCGTGCTGATCGACGATGCAATAAATGCAGTCGTATTCATCCTGCATCTGCACCCACTGGCGCAGAGCACCCATGTAGTTACCAATGGTCAGTTCACCAGATGGCTGTGCGCCACTGAAAACGATGGGCTTACTCATGTCACAGTTCCTATACGTCTTAGCTTAAAGGGGGCAGCCCGATCAGGGGCAACAAGTCAGAAAATTGGTTTAGCACACAGCTTGGCTCACTTCGTTCGATGGGCTCACCGTAGTTATAGCCATAGGTCATCCCTACCGATGGACACCCAGCAGCATGCGCAGCCTGAATGTCGTTACGAGAATCACCGACAAACAGCAATTCACTCGCCAGTACACCAGCTTTAGCCAGTACCAGATATAACGGGGCGGGATGGGGTTTTTTCTTCACCACGTCATCACCACCCACGATATGAGTGAAATAACCATCGATGCCGAGGGAGATCAGCAATGGTCGAACAAACGGCGTAGGCTTATTGGTAATCAGCGCAAGTAAATAGCCATGACGAGATAACGAAGCGAGCGTTTGTGCCACTTCAGGGTAAAGCTGACTGCCGGTTTCAACCGTGCTGGCATAATAAAAATCAAATGCAGCTCGGGTTTGCTGACACAGTGCATCGGTCGGCTCTTGATCCGCCCAAACTAAGGCGCGATTCACCAGCATATCTGCGCCGTTTCCGATCCAGTTCTTTACACGCTCCAATCCTGGAATAGGCAGCCCTAACTCCTTCATGGCTTTGTCCATCGCAGCCGCTAGGCCCGAAGCACTATCCACCAGCGTGCCATCCAAATCGAAAGCAATCGCCTGAATGCCTTCAAAACGTTTGGTTATGAACTGGTTAGAGCCGGAGCTACTCATTACACGCCTTGGCGATTTCGCCACGCATCTGAGTGATAATCTGTTCGTAGTCTGGATGGCCAAAGATCGCGGAGCCAGCAACAAACATATCTGCACCAGCGGCAGCAATGGCACCAATATTATCGACCTTCACGCCGCCATCGACTTCTAAACGAATATCGCGGCCGCTGGCATCGATAAGCTTACGTACCTGACGCAGTTTATCCAACGTCGCAGGGATAAACGACTGACCGCCGAAGCCGGGGTTTACCGACATCAGCAGGATCACATCGACTTTATCCATTACATATTCAAGATAGCTCAGCGATGTCGCAGGGTTAAATACCAAACCAGCTTTGCAGCCCAAGGATTTAATCAGCTGTAATGAACGATCAACGTGCTCAGAGGCTTCAGGATGGAAAGAGATAATGCTAGCGCCTGCCTCAGCAAAGTCAGGAATGATGCGGTCGACGGGCTTCACCATCAAGTGCACATCAATAGGCGCAGTAATACCGTAGTCACGCAGTGCCTTACACACCATCGGGCCGATGGTTAAATTCGGGACATAATGATTATCCATTACGTCAAAATGAACAACGTCAGCGCCTGACGCCAAAACTTTGGCAGTATCTTCCCCTAAACGGGCAAAGTCTGCAGACAAAATCGACGGGGCAATTAAATACTGTTTCATCCGTTTCTCCATGTGCTCGGTTCAGACACTGTGCAAATTTCAGGAATACAGCGCCAGCAATTCGTCTACTTTATTACGTCCACCGACTTTGCTGCTAATCGTTCGACGCGCGCTTACAACAAACAGATCGGCCTGTGCATACCAGAGACGTGTCAGCTCGGTATCATGATTGGAGATCAGCACCGGGATCTTATGCTGCAACGATAAATTTGATGCCACTTCAGCGAGCTTTAATTGATCTGTCATGCTGAAACTGTTGGTGTGATAAGCCGTAAAGTTCGCGGTTGCAGACAGTGGCGCATAAGGCGGATCGCAATACACCACCGTTCCATCCACCGCTTGGCTCATCGACTGCGTGTAGTGTTCGCAGACAAAAGTCGCTTTCTGCGCTTTCTGCGCAAACCAATACAATTCAGCTTCAGGGAAATAGGGTTTCTTGTAGCGACCAAACGGTACATTGAATTCACCACGAGAGTTATAGCGGCATAATCCGTTATAACAATGACGGTTCAAGTACAGGAACAACACCGCTCTACGGTATGGGTCTTGGCTATGATTAAACTCAGACCGCAGGGCATAAAACATCTCAGATTGATTAAACTCTCCGCTAAACATCACCTTAGCGTCACGTACGAAGTTATCAGGCTGAGTTTTAACGATGTTGTACAGACTGATCAGGTCAGCGTTAATATCCGCTAACAGGTATTCTTCATAATCCGTATTCAAAAATACGGAACCGGCCCCAACAAAGGGCTCGATCAACCGCTTTCCGGCAGGCAAATATCGACGAATTTCGTCTACCAGTGGATACTTTCCACCAGCCCATTTTAAAAAAGCGCGGTTTTTCTTCATGCCGTCAGTAAGCTACTTTTACAATTCAAATCGGCGGATCAAACACTGTTCTAGACAGCACATCAGCGCGCATTTATACCGTTCTTATTCGCAGCTGCGATGGCCAAAATGGCCTCGCAGCTGTAATAACTGAGGTATACCACTGTTTATTTTTTAACGTCTTTTTGTACCTGACTCATCGGACGTACCCAAGGGTTCTTCGCCTGAACATCAGCAGGCAGCGTAGACACCGCCCGTTTTGCTTCAGCTGAACTTGAGTAACTTCCGCTCACCAGTACATACCAAGGCTTGCCGTTACGGGTGGTTTCATAAACCCAATAATGAGCCAAATTCTGTTTTTTCGCATAGGCGTTCAGAGAGTCTGAACGCGATGCGCTGCTCAGCTGTAACGTATAGTGATTAGAAGGCGCACCTTTCAATGACGCATTCGCACCGCTAACAGCAGAACTCACCGCGTGCGTCGCCGGTTTAGTTGCCGTCGTTACTGGCGTCTTGGTGTTCGTTGGTTTCGCAACGTTTGCCGTATGAGCAGGCGTTTTGCTAACCGTTGTTTTACCAGAATGCGGCTTGGCTGCATTACTGTTCGCCGTAGATGCTGGCTTGGTCTGGATCGGGCGAATATTTTGCGCGGTTCCGCCGTTGGTAACAGGCTTAGAAACAGCAGCACCCGAGCCCAACGTAGCCGGAGCCGTTGGCAATGTTGAAGCATTAGCTCCACCATCAACACCTTGTACCGCAGAGTCAACCTGACCTTGCTGTTGAGTCAATGCATCCGACATATTGTTGCCCGCGAGATCGATACGCTGTTGCCCTTGCTCACCTTGAACAGGTGCGGCCTGAGTTGGCGTATTGGAAATCGGCGGAACTGAAACATCTTGCGGCTGCGCAGCGGGCGCGTTACCAGCGTCAGCGGAATGGTCAATCATACCTGAGTTGTTAACACCGCTACCATCGTGGGCATCAGTGGTATTACTCGCAGTATTATTGGATAAGGTAGAAGATCCCGACAGGCTGATATCTTTGGTTGCACCATTGTTAGCCTGCTGACCTGCCTCACCTTTCGAGGGTGATTTCAACGCTGAACCAATGCCGATGATCAACACCAACAGCACTAAAATACCGATCCCCATCATCATATGCTGACGAGATACCGCTAATTTTGGCGCTGAAGGACGAGCCTTGCGTGTGCGAGTCGGACGACGATCGCTTGCGTCAGGCTTTAGATCTTCATCAGGTTTGAACTCTTCTTCTTCCATATCCACCCTCCAGTCAGAGGCAAAACCGGTGGGGCGTTTTGATTCTCACCGGTCAATTCAATATTCAATGATTCAACAACATCATCAACCGCGGCAATCCGCAATCGCAGCCAAGACAATCTCATGGGCTACGCCTGAACGTACTTCTGACTGACCAATCGCTGTTGGCAGCACCAGACGCAGTTCACCCGCCAGCACCTTCTTATCACGCATCATGTGTGGTAAATAAGATTCTGGAGTCATACTTTTTGGCCCGGTAACCGGCAGCCCCGCACGCGCTATTAGCGTTCTTACGCGAGCGACATCCGCTTCACTGAATTGGCCCAGACGACGCGCAGTTTCAGCGGCCATCATCATACCCGCCGCAACAGCTTCACCGTGTAACCAATTACCGTAGCCCATTTCTGCTTCAATCGCATGACCATATGTATGGCCAAGATTCAGCAATGCACGAACACCCTGCTCTTTCTCATCCGCAGCAACAACTTCGGCTTTTAGCTCACAGCAGCGACGAATGCAGTACGCCATGGCTTTATTATCAAGTGCCAACAGCTCATCCAGATGCTCTTCTAGCCATACGAAGAATTCACCATCAAGAATGATGCCGTACTTGATAACCTCAGCTAAGCCTGAAGCAAGTTCGCGCGCTGGCAGCGTTTTCAAACAGTCGATATCCACCACGACAGACGCGGGCTGGTAAAAGGCCCCGATCATGTTCTTACCCAGTGGATGGTTAACGGCTGTTTTTCCGCCAACGGAAGAGTCTACCTGAGACAACAATGTTGTTGGCACCTGAATAAAACGCACTCCGCGCTGATAGCACGCAGCCGCAAAACCGGTTAGATCGCCAATAACACCGCCGCCCAAAGCGATAAGCGTGGTATCACGCCCGTGGGGCTTTTGCAGCAATGCAGTAAATACTTGCTCCATCACAGACAACGTTTTGTATTGCTCGCCGTCCGGCAAGATCACCTGATCTACCCGAACACCGGTCTGCTCAAGCGCATGTTTGACACGTTCAAGATATATCGGCGCCAATGTTTCGTTGGTCACTAACATAGCCTGATCGCCTGCCTTTAAAGGCAGAAATGAAGCAGGCTCCTCAAACAAACCAGAGGCTATCGTTATCGGGTAGCTACGCTCCCCAAGAGTGACGGTAATCCTTTCCATGGTGTGCTCAGAACCTTTTTCAGATTAAGAATTCAGTATATAGCCAAATTAGCTGGGGCAGTTGACAGCCAGCAAGTGAACGAACCCCGACCAACCTACACCAGTAAGTTATTCCGGCGAACGCACACAGCTAACGTCGCGGCAACCCAAGTAACAAGGGTATAATTAGTTGCTTTCCAGCATATGAATAATCTGGTTAGCAACAACTTTAGCACTTTGATCATCCGTACGGATGGTCACATCAGCAATTTCTTCGTACAGCGGATTGCGTTCTTTTGCCAAGTCTTCCAGCACTTCACGCGGTGTATCTACCTGCAACAACGGACGTTTTTTATCACGCTGCGTACGAGCCAATTGCTTCTCGATAGTGGTTTCAAGATAAACAACCACGCCGCGAGCTGACAAGCGGTTACGGGTCTCGCGAGATTTCACGGAACCACCACCAGTTGCCAGAACAATGCCTTGTTTTTCAGTCAGTTCATTGATGACTTTTTCTTCACGATCGCGGAATCCTTCTTCACCTTCCACGTCGAATACCCAGCTAACATCAGCGCCGGTGCGTCGCTCAATTTCTTGATCGGAATCGAAGAACTCCATATTCAGTTGCTGAGCTAACTGACGACCAATAGTACTTTTGCCGGCACCCATAGGCCCAACCAGAAAGATATTGCGTTTCTCTGCCATGTTTTTCGGTACTACTAAGACAATTCGTTAATGATAACCCGCCCCGCCAATCAAATTAGCGACGGGACCTAAACTGAAACCTCATGAGCGATAGTGTGAGATCAGACGAAAAATTATCTCAACACTCTAGGTAGTTTGGCAACCGAATAAATCACAGCGCACGCCAAAGGTTACTTCACGGCGATAACGCTTTGGCCGGGGTACGGAAAAGCTCGGTGCTTAATTCGCTACCCTTGTAAGCTAAATCAAGCGCAGCGTCAAACGCGGAAACCATTCATGTGATAAAAATTTTTACCTTTTGAGCAAAAAAAGTATTGAATGCTTATTTCCTGAGTAATGCAGTGGGCATTTCCGTTTTTACTAATCTTGGCGTGATAAAAATCACCAGTTCGCGCCGTTTTGCCTCTTCCGTTGAGTCGCGAAACAGTGCACCAAGCAAGGGAACATCGCCCAATTTCGGCACCTGTGTTTTTCCATGCACAGCTTGCCGTTGAAAAATCCCGCCTAGGATAACAGTTTCACCATCATTCAGGGTGACCTGTGTTTTGATCTCCTGCTTATCGATGGCCAAAGCCTCACCGTCACCCTGCTTAATACTCCTGCCTGGCATATTTTGCGTAATCTGCAACATCAGCGTGATTTTGCCATTACGCATCACCCGAGGCGTGACCTCCATTCCCAGCACCGCCTCTTTAAACTCTATCGAGGTCGATCCACTGGCACCGCTAGAAACCTCATAAGGAATTTCAGTTCCCTGCTTAATACTTGCCGTTTGTAGATTGGTCGCCATCAGATGAGGACTGGCAATAATTTCCACGTTATCTTCTTGTTCCAGAGCCGAAAGCTCCAGCTCTAATAAGCGACCACCGATACGCGCAACTTGAAAACCTGCATTAAATGCACGCCCTTCCACCGGCAATCCCATGTTGAATTGGTTCAGCCGAAAGCCGCTTGAGTCAGACGCTGCGCCATCATCAGACTCCGAGGTCCCCCAACGTATCCCTAGCTCATTCAGGCTTTCACGATTGATTGTCACAATATGGGCAGTTAACTGCACCTGTGAGACGGGTTGATCGAGTTCCTCAATCCAAGCCTGAGCCGCTCGGGTGTTTTCGGGAAAATCCCGCACCAAAATCGTATTAGTCCGTGGGTCGGCACTAATACTGCCTTGCGCGCTTAACAACCCACTTTTTTGCTGCGTCAGGCTTTTGACCACGGCGTCCACATCCGCCTGCTGCAATGCAATGGAGACGGACGTTTTCTCCTGATCTTTCTCTTGCTGCTGTTTTTTATGCGCCAACTCTTGCTGTCTATCGACGGCCTCGGCTGTCTGCACAAAGAGAATATTGCCTGTTTGTTCAATTGATAACTGATTCATACGTGCTATTGCTTGTAATGCCCGCGGCCAAGGCACATCAACCAATTTCACTGAGGTATTCCCTTTAACCTCTTCGCTCACGATTAAATTAAGGTGACGATTATCCGCTAGCGCCTGCAGCACATTAACCAAAGGCGCGTCAAAGAAGGCTAGGGTTATCCGCGCACTATCACGCGACGGCGCGGCGAGTGCCGAAAACGAGCTAAGCCAGAGCAAACAACAATACCAAAATTCCTTTTTGACCTTTTTCATTCCATGGACTCCCTTTCAGCGTTTATCTTCGGACAACTAAACGGATAAACAGCAGGCTTTTCGAACACTGAAAATTCATTGTTTTTCGATATATCTTCCGCATCACTACGCGGCGAGAACAACGGCACAGCAACCATTGCGTCTCCGTTCGTTAACGCCACCCACACTCGCCAACAACGGCCATCACCAATCACGCCCAAAACCTGCCCCGTATCTGGCTCAACGGATATTGATGGCGGTATCAAAGGATGAAAAGGATCTCTATCCGCCTGAGAGGTGCTGATCGACATCACACCGAGGCATACAAGCACAGGAACTTGCCAGCCATGACAAAAGAGCGCTGCCTTCATATTCCATCCCCCGCGAGCGCGAGCTGTCCTGAGATCGTTTCCGATTCCGACTCAAGTTCTAGCTGTGTGATTAGCCGAGCACAGCCAGCCAGTTCATTCAGTAATTGCACAAGCTGAGGAAAACTTAGCGAGCCTTTCACGCCCCAACCTGTGCCTTTTTCACCGCCAGCACGCGGATCTTTCTGCCAAGTCATCTGCTGAGCAAAACGTTCACTAACGGGTAAATCAGCACACTGCGCCACTAACGGTCTTATCGATATGGCGTTAATAGAAAGCTGCAACAGCAAGGCCTGCTGGTTTAAAACATGAGTACTCAATCGCTCCCACGCGGCTTGTGCATCTTGTTGACGCTGCCAAGAAGGTGATTCAGCCCGATGAGACAATGCGGCCACGCCAAGTCCACCTAACGCGCCGCAAAATAGAAAGATGGCGCAGATAACTGCATAAAAATGGTGTGGGCTTAACTCGCATAACCAGCCAATCATGCGATCGGCAACGCTATTCATGCTGGCCACCTTCAAGCAAAAATTTTTGCAGCCCTGATTCAGCCACGCTCATTTTCATAAGTTGTAACTCGGGTAAAGCGGCGCTTTGATTGAGGTGTTGTGTGAAAGCAGAAATGACGACCGGCGTTGATGTCATCCCCTCAACTTCTAAGTGATGTGAGCGCCATGAAAAACGGGTCAACCACACCTGCGCAGGAATATGACGTTGTAGCGCTAAAATAAAGGTCAGGATCTGCAGATTGGTTTTACGGTTGCGCTCATATTGTTGATTCTGGCGCAGCTGATTTTTAGCCTGTAGTGTCCACGCGGCGAGTTGCCCCTGTTGATGCTTTAGTTGCTGGCTTTGGCGTTGCGACACGGCAGTTGCAGCCTCCCAGCATTGAACTCGACGATGCACTTGATAAGCGGAATAACTGGCTATCAATATCAGTAGAACCACCACGGCAACCAAACACAGCATACAAAGCCGTAGTCGCTGAGCACGCAAAGTCGAAAACCAAGGACAAAGGTTTATCTGCTCCATGAGGTTCTCTCCTCACACAGCGCCAGCCCGACGGCCAAAGCAAACAACTCCGGCTGCGAAGGTAAAGGTGGTTGTAGATAGGTCAGAGCACGAAATGGCGACCAGCCTGAGGCGTTGTCAGCGGCACAGGTTAGTGTCTCAGTGCCGCCAATCCCTTGGAGTGCGGCGTTCGAAACGGCTCGCTCGATGAGTTCAGGCATCGATTCATGGTTCTGACGCGCGATAAACCCAAACGCCAGCGGCTGAGAGAAAGGTGCTGCCCACGTCAGCACATGCTCTCCAACATGCAGTAATAATGCGGTTGGCGACTGCCCGCTAAGGGCTGCCGCTCGCCGTAATGCACAAGGGGTGATATCCGCAACGCTCAGCGTCAGACCGGCAGCAATCAATGGTGTTTGCCAATCGCGCATATCTTGCTGGCGCACAGCGGTCATTAGCCAGGCTTTCGGTTGAGAAGGCAAGCGAGTGTAGTCACAAACAAACTCCGAGCGAGGCAGCATAAGGCTGCGCTCTGCGGCTAAATCGAGAATGTTGCGCTGTAAATTAACCGGCAAATTCATCTCTGGCGTCGAAATGCTTTGCTGCATAATAATTTCCGGCGATAGGCCGATACGTACCGAGGTTTTGCCTGGAAGCTGGCGACGTAAGTCAGAAAGTCGATTATTCAGCCATTCCGATTGGCATAATCGTCCACTTTCGACCACATTTATGTGTGATGAAAACTGCCACCAACGCCTGAGCTGCCAGCCTTTACGCTGATAACTGACTGCCACGGCACAAAATGTCCGAGGCTGAATATCTATCCCTAACTGCCAAGTCCGTGCGAACATATGCAGCGATCTCCGTATCGTCAATGAAAGAAAAGAACGTATCCTCCGTGCTAGGTTGCCTTTATACTACTGCGCGTTTGTTTATAAACTGCCCAATTGACAAGTGATGGGAAATTCTAGGTGAAGTTCGTAAAGTATCTAATCATTCTTGCAGTCTGTTGCATTCTGCTGGGAGCGGCCGCAGTATTTGGTCTGTACAAATACGTTGAGCCACAGCTGCCCGATGTCGCGACGCTTAAAGACGTCCGTCTGCAAACACCGATGCAAGTCTATAGCGCCGATGGGTATCTCATCGCGCAATACGGTGAAAAACGCCGTGTACCTCTGCCGCTGAAACAAGTTCCGCCGCAGATGGTAAATGCCTTTATCGCGACTGAGGACAGTCGCTTCTTCGAACATCATGGTGTTGACCCGGTGGGGATTTTCCGCGCCGCTTCCGTGGCGTTATTCACCGGTCATGCCTCGCAAGGTGCGAGTACCATCACCCAACAGCTGGCGAGAAACTTCTTCCTGAGTCCAGAACGTACGCTGATGCGTAAGATCAAAGAGGCCTTCCTCGCGATCCGCATTGAGCAACTGCTGACTAAAGATGAAATTCTCGACCTGTATCTCAATAAAATTTATCTGGGTTATCGTGCCTACGGCGTTGGCGCCGCTGCACAGGTCTATTTTGGCAAAACCGTCGATCAGCTGACGCTGAGCGAAATTGCCATGATTGCCGGTCTGCCAAAAGCACCGTCAACGTTTAACCCGCTGTATTCTCACGATCGCGCTCTCGCCCGCCGTAACGTGGTGCTGAGCCGTATGCTGGATGAGAAATACATCACCCGCGCTGAATATGACCAAGCACGTAGCGAGCCGTTAGAAGCGAGCTACCACGGGCCAGAAATCGACTTCTCTGCACCTTACCTATCTGAAATGGTGCGTCAGGAGATGCTGAAACAGTACGGTGAAAATGCCTATACCGATGGCTATAAGGTTTACACCACCGTCACCAAGCGCCTGCAGTTAGCCGCTCAAAGCGCATTGCGTAACAACGTTATCGCCTATGACATGCGCCACGGCTACCGTGGGCCGTCTAATGTGCTGTGGAAAGTAGGTCAGCCAACATGGTCGCGTGAGCAAATCATGAACTCGCTAAAAACATTGCCAACCTATGGGCCATTGCTGCCTGCGGTTGTCACTGAATCCAGCGCAGATGAAGCCACTGTCATGCTAGCCAACGGCGATAATGTCACGCTGCCAATGGCGACAGTTCGCTGGGCACGTCCGTTCAAAACCGATCGCGTCCAAGGCCCTACGCCGCGTCGCGTCAACGATGTTATTCAGCCGGGCCAGCAAATTTGGGTTCGTCAGGATGAAGAGCAGAAATGGTGGTTGGCTCAGGTTCCAGATGTGAACTCGGCGCTGGTTTCCCTTAACCCGCAAGACGGTGCTGTCAAAGCACTGGTGGGTGGTTTTGACTTCAACCAAAGTAAATTTAACCGCGTCACTCAGGCTCTGCGCCAAGCAGGCTCTAACATCAAACCGTTCTTATATACCGCTGCGATGGACAAAGGCTTAACGCTGGCATCGATTCTGAACGACTTGCCGATTTCTCGCTGGGATGCGGGTGCTGGCACCGATTGGCGTCCTAAGAACTCGCCGCCAACGTATGCAGGCCCAATTCGCCTGCGTCAGGGCTTAGGTGAATCGAAGAACGTGGTGATGGTGCGTGCGATGCGTGCGATGGGAGTTGATTACGCAGCGGAATATCTGCAGCGCTTCGGCTTCCCTGCGCAAAATATCGTGCACACCGAATCCTTAGCGTTAGGTTCTGCGTCGTTTACTCCAATGCAGTTGGTTCGCGGCTATGCGGTATTTGCTAACGGCGGTTACTTAGTTGACCCTTACTTCATCACCAAAATTATCGACGGTGAAGATAAAGTGGTCTTCGAAGCTAAACCGAAGGTTGTTTGCGAAAGCTGTAATCTGCCAGTGATCTATGGGCAAACGCCAAAATCCGTTGCGCTTACCGATGATAGCGTCGAAAACGTCGCCGTATCTCAGGATAGCAACGCTAACGCAGCGGTGCCGATGCCTCAGCTTGAGCAAGTTACACCAGCTCAGATGAATCAGGATTCGGATCAACAATATGCGCCGCATGTGATCAACACGCCGCTGGCGTTCCTGATGCATGACGCGCTCAACAGTAACATCTGGGGTGAACCCGGTGGCGGCTGGATGGGTACCGGCTGGCGTGCAGGGCGTGATTTGAAACGTCATGATATCGGCGGTAAAACCGGCACGACCAACAGTTCAAAAGATGCATGGTTCTCTGGCTATGGTCCAGATATCGTGACCAGCGTTTGGATTGGTTTTGACGATCATCGCCGCGATTTAGGCCGCACCACCGCTTCTGGCGCGATTAAAGATCAAATCTCCGGCGGCGAAGGCGGTGCGAAAAGCGCTCAGCCAGCGTGGGATGACTTTATGAAAGCCGCCTTAGAAGGCGTTCCTGAGCAGAAAATGGCACCACCACCGGGTATTGTTAGCGTAACTATCGACAAATACACCGGCAAACTCTCAGGCGGAGGCGCTGGCAGCAAGTCTGAATACTTCATTGATGGCACTCAGCCAACGGAGTACTCGGTACATGAAGCGGGTACCACGGTGACCGACAGCGGTGGCGAAAGCCACGAACTGTTCTAGTGCAGAACCACTGATACGTTAAAGGGGCCAATTGGCCCCTTTTTTATATTCAGCGTTTGCATTAATCAGCTAACGTTAACGGCTCGTGCAGCCAAAAGCTCTCGCACTAAGAACAATGCACTTACGCTGCGAGCTTCGCGGAAATCAGGATCGTCAAGCAGCTCCATCATGCGCGCTATCGGCCAGCGTACAACCGGCATCTGTTCGGGCTCATCCCCTTCCAAACGCTCAGGGAAGAGGTCTTCCGCTAAAACAATATTCATCCGGCTGGAAAAATAGGATGGCGCCATCGTCAGTTTATGCAAAAAAGTAAACTGCTCGGCACCAAAACCCGCCTCTTCCATTAACTCTCGGTTTGCCGCCTGAAAAATGTCTTCTCCAGGATCAATCAGTCCTTTAGGAAAACCAAGCTCATAGCTCTCAATCCCGACAGCATATTCACGGATCAGCAGCAGATCGTCGCCGAGAATCGGCACAATCATCACTGCTTCGCGTTCTGAGGGACGCATACGCTCATACACACGGCGCACACCATTGCTAAACTCTAAGTCCACCGACTCCACATTAAACAGGCGTGAGCGTGCAATGGTTTCCACGCTGAGAATTTTTGGCTTTTGTGGGAGTTTTTCCATGATGGCCCCGAATTAATGGTTTCCCGTCGATTATCGTAATACTGCAATATCCAAATCATGGGAATGGCGACTGACAGGCGACATATTTTGATTCGATATTTTCGTTTATAGATGCAGATCACAGTATTTAGTTACTCTGCATTGTGCGCAGAAGGTGTGAGATTCGCAACAATTGTTGAGTATATTTTGCAGTCTTGTTTCCAGCCAGCCTGAGCCAAAAAATTCCACTTAATATGCCGCTATTACTTGCCACACATGAGAAAAATCGGATAATGCCGATATAATCAGCAGACTCCGGCTGCTAACCTTTTTACTTGAATATGCGACAATCTTTGCAAAACTATAAATAAAATCATTTCATAACATATATTTATATTCGCTTTATAATTCATCCGTATAATGTCCTTTTGGACAAGGTGGAAAGGTGATGATTACCAAACGGGGTCGGCATGAGCGCACCAGTTATCGCATCAATCCTACTGATCCTTTGCCTGCTGATTGCCGGATGTGCCTATTGGTCTAAGATGAAAAAATCTGCCTTATTAACAACATCTTTCCCATTTCTTAAAACTAAACTGCGCAAACTGCAAAAAGATGAACTTCAGGCCATTGAGCAATATCTCAATAAGCTAGAGTCTCCTTCAGGTTCTTCTCATGCACCCATGCCCGTAGCTCAACATCGCCTGATGCCTCAGGGGGATCGCGTTTACCCGCTTGTCCACGCGATAACCCGCTACGAACTCACTACCGACGATCCCAATAAAAGACGCTATTACCTTGATAATATTGAGGTTCACCTGCCTGTTTTTTGGGAACAATATATCGCCGACGATAACCAGCTTGAGGTGATCAAAACTCATAGCATTCCTTTGGTTATCTCCATCAACGGTCACTCGTTGGTTGACGCTGCACAAGAGGATTTACTTCCTCCTCCCGATAGCACCAGCAGCGCTTCAATTCGTCAGACCGAAAGTGAAAAAGTCGAGCTGCAAGGCGTTCGCAAAGAAACCCAGTTGGAGTATCAGCTCAGCCAGCAAGGCGGCATCCGCGAATCTATCGTGATCGTGGTGGCATTACTGATGTTGTATGCCAGCCTAATGAGCCCTAATGCTTTAATGCCGTGGCTGCTGACCGTCGCTACGGGGCTGATTGCATGGGGTATTTGGCGCTTGTACAGTCGCCCTTCTGAACGCGACCTGAAAGAAATCCACTGCATCCGCGGGATCCCCAAGCGCTGGGGGTTATTTGGCGAGTCTAACGTTGGGCAAATCAACAACGTCTCGTTAGGCACCTTAGATCTCATCTACCCAGCACATTGGCAGAACTATATTCAAAAAGATCTCGGGCATAAAACCGATATCGAGATGTATCTCAGCCGGCACGTGGTGCGTCAGGGCCGCTTCCTCTCGCTGCACGATGAGGTAAAAAACTTTCCCCTGCAGCGCTGGGGACGCAATATCGTGCTGCTAGGCGGAGCGCTTCTTACGCTCACGTTGCTGCTCACAACTCAGCCTCTCAGCATCCCGTTCAAACTCAGCTCGGCATGGCTACATGGAACACACAGTGTTGATGTGAATAGCGTGAAATCGCTGGCTGCGCTGCCGCTGCACGTTGGGGATACTTTAAACATTCAAGGTACCGGCATGTGCCGTGTTCCTGCTTCTTATCAAGACGGCGTACGTTATCCCTTTATGCCTTTCGATTGCTCGGCGATTTATTGGAGCAATGCGACCCCGATGTCTGCACCCGCGTCTGATATCGTTGATAACGCAGCGGCATTGCTTGCAACGGTGAACCGCCAGTTGAACGCGAACAATGAAGACCAGAAAGTTAACCCAGGGCTGGCTAGCGCCATTCAAAAATCCGGCATGATCTTGCTGGATGACTTTGCCGACATTGTTCTGCGTACCGAAGATCTCTGTGCGCAGCAGTCAGAATGCACAAGGCTAAAAAATTCGCTGGTGAATCTTGGCAACAGCAAGTCATGGAACGCTCTGCTGAAAAAGGCGCAAAACGGAGGGTTGGATGGTGTGAACGTGCTGCTACGTCCAGCAAGTGCCCAGCTATTATCAAACATCGTCAATAGCGCCGTCTCTTCGTTCTATTATCGCGAAACACATCAGGCCGCACAGTCACTCACCGCAACGCCGCCGGGCGGATTTTTGATTATCAGCGATGAAGGTAAGCAGTTGGTTAATCATCCACAGCCTGCCATCTCACTCTACGATTACACGGCTATCGATCAGTGGCGTGAGCTGGAATCACTCTCACAACAGCTGCTGATGACACCATTTAAAGCCAGCGGCGTGATCACGGAGCTCAGCACCGATGCCAACGGTACTCGGCATATTATGTTGCACAGCGAACCCGATGGTCTAACGCTGTGGCGATACATCTTAACCTGCGCGCTGCTGCTCGCAGTGACACTGATTATTATCGTTAACGCACTGATGTTTATGTTCAGAATACAAAAATCGATGAATCGTATTCCTGAAATACAGCGCTACTACGACCAGTGCATTAACCACAGCATCATGCCTTTTGATACCGCTCCGCGACGTTAATTTCATCGGCTGGCATGACAAGCCAATAGAGTAAAAATATAATTCCTTAAGGCCAGCATCCGCTGGCCTTTTCGCCTATCTAGCAGGAGCCTGTATGTCCCCTACCCTGAACCATCAGCCTAATTTTAATTGGCAAGAAATCGAAACCGTATTGCTAGATATGGATGGAACATTGCTCGATCTGGAGTTTGACAGCTATTTTTGGCTTAATCTGGTGCCGCAGACCCTGAGCGAGCGCCGCGGCATTACGCTCGATGAAGCCAAAAAACTCATCCGCCATGAATATAATGCGGTGCAACATACGCTTAATTGGTACTGCTTTGACTATTGGAGCGATCGTCTAGACTTAGATATCTATCAAATGACCTCCGAAGTCGGCGCTCGTGCGCGTTTACGCCAAGATACCCAACCGTTTTTAGAAGCACTTCGTGCCAGCGGCAGAAAAACTATTTTGCTGACTAACGCCCATCCACACGGGCTTGCGGTAAAGTTGCAGCACACCGGACTCGATCAGCATCTTGATTTATTATTTTCCACCCACACATTTGGTTATCCGAAGGAAGATCAGCGACTGTGGCAGGCGGTACAAAAACGTACTGGATTTAATCCTGCAACTACGCTGTTTGTCGATGATGCCGAACCCATTCTGGATGCAGCCCAAAGCTATGGTATTCGCTACTGCCTTGGTGTTCGCAACCCGGACTCAAGCATGGCCGAGAAGCAATTCTCACGCCATCCGTCCATGAATGATTACCGCACATTATTGCCAGCCTTTCAGCCACAGTAGCTCGCTACGGCAGCAAAAGCTCGGCACCTTGGGCGAACTCATACAGGTAGGAGCCGACATGAAAGGTAAGAACGAACAGGAAGACAGCGCCATTCGTTTGGATAAATGGCTCTGGGCCGCACGGTTCTATAAAACCCGCGCCATTGCCCGCGACATGGTCGACGGCGGTAAAGTCCATTACAACGGACAGCGCGGCAAGCCAAGTAAAGCCGTGGAGATTGGCGCTGAAATCAAGCTACGCCAAGGCAATGACGACCGAACCGTTATCGTCACCGCGCTCACGGCACAGCGACGCGGCGCCGCAGATGCTCAGCAGCTTTATGAAGAAACAGCGGCCAGCATTGAAAACCGCGAAAAGGTTGCACTCGCACGCAAGATGAATGCGCTAACCATGCCGCATCCCGATCGCCGACCTGACAAAAAAGAGCGTCGTACGTTGCTGAAATTTAAAAGCGAACAAGCTTCAAACGAATAAATTTAAAAACGGCTAGCTGGATAAACCGGCAGTCCTAAGAGAGAAAACCATGTCTAATCACGACCAATTACATCGCTATCTGTTTGAAAATATGGCCGTTCGCGGCGAGCTGGTCACCGCCAGCCACACTTTCCAGCAGATGCTCGAAAACCACAGCTATCCGGCACCGGTACAAACGCTGCTGGGCGAACTGTTGGTTGCCACTAGCCTTCTAACCGCTACGCTGAAATTTGACGGTGACATCACCGTTCAGCTTCAGGGCGATGGACCATTAAAAATGGCCGTCATCAACGGTAACAACCAGCAGGAAATGCGCGGCGTTGCACGTTTGCAGGGCGATATCGCCGAAGGCAGCAGCATGCGTGAAATGTTAGGTAATGCGGTGATGGTTATCACCATCACACCAAGCGAAGGCGAACGTTATCAGGGCGTTGTGGGTCTGGAAGGTGAAACGCTGGCTGAATGTTTAGAAGCCTATTTCATGCAGTCCGAACAGTTGCCAACCCGTTTGTTCATCCGTACCGGTGAGCATGATGGCAATGCATGTGCAGCCGGTATGCTGTTGCAAATCATGCCTGCACAGCCTAACAACGTGGAAGATTTGTCGCATCTGGCTCAGCTGACCGCAACGGTAAAATCCGAAGAGCTGTTCGGTCTTCCGGCGAACGAAGTGCTTTATCGTCTTTATCATCAGGAAGAAGTCACCCTGTATGAGCCACAAGACGTCACTTTCCGCTGCACCTGTTCACGTGAGCGCAGCGCCAGCGCACTGCTGACCGTTCCGGTGGAAGAGCTGAACCACATGTTAGAAGAAGATGGCAACATCGATATGCACTGTGATTACTGCGGTAACCACTATGTATTTGATAAAATTGATATCGAATCATTACTGGCAGGTGGACAAAACCACAACGACGAGTGCGTTCATTAAGCATTAATGTCGTCATGCCGAACACCAAGCCCGCCATTGTGCGGGCTTTTTCATTGATCCTGCTCAGCATATATAGATTATCTACGCGCAAATTCCGTGGCATCCATCTCATAACTGAATGAAAGCCGGATGAAAATTGTTTTTTTTGATGGCTCTCTCGGTTAAACGGGCTCCAATCTTTGACACTAGACCTAGTAAAAAATCTAATCTTACAAGGAAAGGAGTAGTGTCATGCATACGAAAGGCTTAACCCCACAGGATTTAGCAGAATATGGAATTACTGACGCAACTGAGATCATCTACAACCCTAGCTATGACCTGCTCTTCCAAGAAGAAACCGCTCCAAATCTAGAGGGATATGAACGCGGGACAGTGACAACGCTTGGCGCAGTTGCCGTTGATACTGGGATTTTCACCGGTCGTTCACCGAAAGATAAGTACATTGTGCGCGACGATGTGACTCGCGATACCGTTTGGTGGTCAGACCAAGGGAAAGGTAAAAACGATAACCATCCTCTTTCCGTTGAAACTTGGCAGCATCTGAAGTCACTCGTCACCAAAGAACTTTCAGGTAAGCGTTTATTTATTGTCGACGCATTCTGCGGAGCAAACAGCGACACTCGCCTAAGCGTTCGTTTCATTACCGAAGTAGCGTGGCAGGCTCATTTCGTTAAAAACATGTTTATCCGCCCTACTGACGAAGAACTGGCGAGCTTCAAGCCCGATTTCATCGTCATGAACGGCGCCAAATGCACCAACCCGCAGTGGAAAGAGCAGGGATTAAACTCTGAGAACTTTGTTGCGTTTAACCTTACTGAACGCATCCAGTTGATCGGCGGTACATGGTACGGCGGCGAGATGAAGAAAGGGATGTTCTCCATCATGAACTACCTGCTGCCGCTGAAAAATATCGCGTCTATGCACTGCTCTGCCAACGTGGGCGAAAAAGGCGACGTGGCGATTTTCTTCGGCCTGTCTGGCACGGGTAAAACAACGCTTTCAACCGATCCAAAGCGCCAGCTCATTGGCGATGATGAGCACGGCTGGGACGATGACGGCGTATTTAACTTCGAAGGTGGCTGCTACGCGAAAACCATCAAGCTGTCTGAAGAGGCAGAACCAGACATCTACCACGCGATTACCCGCGATGCACTACTGGAAAACGTGGTTGTTCTGGAAAATGGTACGGTCGATTTTAACGACGGTTCAAAAACGGAAAACACCCGCGTTTCTTACCCGATTTATCATATTCAGAACATTGTTAAGCCGGTTTCAAAAGCAGGCCACGCGAAGAAAGTTATTTTCTTAACCGCCGATGCATTTGGCGTGCTGCCACCGGTATCTCGCTTAACCGCAGACCAAACTCAGTATCACTTCCTGTCTGGGTTTACCGCCAAACTGGCTGGTACCGAACGCGGCGTAACAGAACCCACGCCAACCTTCTCTGCCTGTTTCGGTGCGGCGTTCCTGTCTCTGCATCCAACCAAATATGCAGAAGTGCTGGTTAAGCGTATGCAGGCCGCGGGCGCTCAGGCCTATCTGGTGAATACCGGGTGGAATGGAACCGGCAAACGTATTTCCATCAAAGATACGCGCGCCATTATCGATGCCATCCTGAGCGGCGAGATTGATAACGCTGAAACCTTCACGCTGCCAATTTTCGACTTGGCAGTACCAACGGCGCTGCCGGGTGTAAATCCTGATATTCTGGATCCACGCGATACCTACGCCAGCAAAGAGCAATGGCAAGAAAAAGCGCAAGATCTGGCGCAGCGTTTTGTCACTAACTTTGATAAATACACCGACACGCCAGCAGGTGCAGCACTGGTAAAAGTCGGCCCTAAGGTTTAATTTCGCGGTAAAAAATACAAAAGGAGCCATTTGGCTCCTTTTATTTTTCTAGCTTGTTTATCTCAACTAATTCACATCGGCAAAGACGATGAATCATCAGTGATGGGACTCTTTGTCTTTCTTCTTATGACTTGATTTTGAGTCATGCGATGTAAGAGGATCTGACTCCGGCATCAATAACAATGCGCGGATACGCAGCCCACCGCGTTCGCTGGTGCCGATATCCAAGCTGCCAGAGTGCCCGTCGATAATACGTTGCAGGATCGCCAGACCCAGCCCTGTTCCGCTGGTTGTTCGGGCGCTTTCGCCCCGCACAAAAGGCTGGAAGAGATGCGCTAACTGCTCTGGAGCGATACCAGGGCCGTCATCTTCCACTTGGAACCATGCTCTTTTGCCTTCGGTGCCGCTGCTCACTTTGATCCAGCCGTTACCGTAGCGGGTGGCGTTCACCACCATATTGACCGCGGCACGCTTAATCGACAGCGGATGCACATCAACCAGCAGTTCACCCTCGGCAAGATCGGTGTCGATCACCCTTTCATAACCACTTTCAGCGGCCACGACTTCGGCTAATATACCGTTCAGATCGCAAACCTCGGTCTGCATTTCCTGCCCGGTGCGCAGATAGTCAATGAACTGCTCAATGATGGCATTACACTCTTCGGTATCTTTGTTAATCGACTCCGCCAGATAGCCATCTTCGCTGCTCATCATCTCCGTCGCTAACCGAATGCGCGTGAGCGGAGTGCGTAAATCGTGGCTCACGCCCGCCATCAGCAAGGTACGATCGTCGGCAAGCTGCTTAACCCCTGCCGCCATTTGGTTAAATGCCCGCGTCACAGAGCGAACTTCAGACGCGCCATATTCACGCAGCGGCGGGGGGATATGCCCTTTCCCCACCTGTATGGCAGCATGTTCGAGTTCCACCAAGGGTCGGTTCTGAATACGAATGAACAGCCATGCGCCACCAATCGCCAGCAGCATAATCGCCAAGGTATATCTGAACAGCGGAGAGAAGTCTCCCTGATGGATTTCCGTCAGCGGAACGCGTACCCAAATATCAGGCGATAACCATGTTTTGAGCCACACCACCGGTGTGTTCTTACTTATTTCAACGCGAACATCGGTTGGGCCGCCCAGCTGCTGCGCCATCTGCTGGCTGAGGAATTGATAGTGCTGCGCCCAGCGCAGGCCACTCTCCTCCGCCGCAGAATTGGTATACAGAGAGATGCCCAGCTCACGATAAATTTCGCGCCGAAACGCCGGAGGAACCTCCAGCTGTGTACCATCCTCAAGCTGTAGCTTGTCCGTCATCAACATACGGACTTCATACGCCAGCACCTTATTGAATTGCTGTAGGCTGGGCAGAATCGCGAAATTCAGCACCACCAAATAGGTTGTCACCAAACTGACAAACAGTAAGGTGACAATCAGCAACAACGTGCGGGCAAATGAGCTACGCGGCGAGAAGCGCAGTCGCCTCATGCTTTACTGCCGTCCGGCACAAAGACGTAGCCCAAACCCCAAACGGTTTGGATATAGCGAGGATGTGCAGGATCTTCTTCAACCATGCGGCGCAAACGTGAAATTTGCACGTCGATAGAACGTTCCATCGCGCTGTATTCACGGCCACGTGCCAGATTCATTAGCTTATCTCGAGACAGTGGCTCACGCGGATGACTCACTAGCGCTTTTAGTACCGCAAATTCGCCGCTGGTTAATGGCATAGGCTCATCTTCACGGAACATCTCGCGCGTACCGAGGTTCAATTTGAATTTGCCGAAGGAGATCACCGCATCTTCTTGAGATGGCGCACCCGGCAATTCATTGGCCTGACGGCGTAACACCGCACGGATACGAGCCAGCAGCTCACGCGGGTTAAACGGCTTAGGAATATAGTCATCGGCGCCAATTTCCAGCCCAACGATACGATCGACCTCTTCACCTTTTGCCGTCACCATAATGATCGGCATTGGGTTGCTTTGGCTGCGCAGACGGCGGCAGATAGACAAACCATCTTCGCCCGGTAGCATTAAATCCAGCACCATCAGGTGGAAAGATTCACGGGTTAGCAAGCGATCCATTTGCTCGGCGTTGGCGACACTGCGCACCTGAAAACCCTGTTCGGTCAGGTAACGCTCTAACAACGCACGTAGGCGCATGTCGTCATCAACAACTAAAATCTTGTAGTTCTCTTGCATGGTGTACTCCCAAAGGCGCCAAAGGCGGTATGCCCGACACGCTGAGCCGATATAATTAAAGCGATCTTTTTAAGGATGCCTATTGTTCAGAAACTGTGGCAATTGAGACAGCAGATAATGGTTTATATTCTAGCCTAAATTGTTACAAAGGTTATTTATCTTATGCTTACGGGCAGTTATTACACTTTTTATCACAAAATTTATCGCAAAATGCGATCAAATTAGCATCGCCAGATGAAGCTTCTCGCCGCGAATTGTAATCTTACGATTCGTGATATAACGTTCCATCCCCGCCTCATACAGGCAGAAATGAATACCTCGACTTCTTTTTCATGTGTTTTACAGGGCAGCAAAGAATGAAAACGCAACTGATTACACGCGGCGGCTACGAAAAGCTCAAGCAGGAGCTAGATTATTTGTGGCGCGAAGAGCGTCCTGAAGTGACAAAGAAAGTGACATGGGCAGCCAGCCTCGGTGACCGCAGCGAAAACGCAGACTATCAATATAACAAAAAGCGCCTACGCGAAATCGACCGTCGAGTCCGCTATCTCACCAAATGCCTTGAGCAACTGCGTATCGTTGATTATTCACCGCAGCAGGATGGAAAGGTCTTCTTCGGTGCATGGGTAGAAGTCGAAAATGATGAAGGCGTTATTAAGCGTTTTCGTATCGTTGGCTACGATGAAATTTTCGGCCAAAAAGACTATATCTCTATCGACTCACCGATGGCGCGCGCGTTGCTAAAAAAAGAGGTTGGCGATGCGGTTACCGTGACCACGCCGGTAGGTGAAGCGGTGTGGTACATCAATGAGATTGACTATCCGAAAGCATAATTCGGTATTATCCGAGCGCTTCGCGGCCCCTTGAGCTGGCATGTTTATGCATCAAAAAGTATATACTTGCCCATAATTTTTAAACTTACGGACATACTGATTCTATGAATGATTCATTGAGCCGCATTATTGCGAGTGAACTGCAAGCGCGACCAGAGCAGGTTGATTCAGCCATTCGCCTCTTGGACGAAGGGAACACCGTCCCTTTTATTGCTCGCTACCGTAAAGAAGTTACCGGCGGTTTAGATGATACCCAGCTACGCCAGTTAGAAACCCGCTTAGGGTATCTGCGCGAGTTGGAAGAACGTCGCGCCACCATTCTGAAATCTATCGACGATCAGGGCAAACTGACCGAGCAGCTTGCCGATGCCATCAACGGCACCATGAGCAAAACCGAGCTGGAAGATTTATATCTTCCCTACAAGCCTAAGCGCCGCACCCGTGGGCAAATCGCGATTGAAGCAGGTCTTGAGCCGCTGGCCGATTCGCTGTGGCAAGACCCGCAGCAAGATCCTGACACGCTGGCCGCCCGCTACGTTGATGCCGATAAAGGCGTTGCCGACACCAAAGCCGCGCTCGATGGTGCTCGCTATATTCTGATGGAGCGTTTCTCTGAGGATGCCGCACTGTTGGCTAAAGTGCGTAACTATCTCTGGAAAAATGCTCATCTGGTGTCCAAAGTGGTCGAAGGCAAAGAGGAAGAAGGGGCGAAATTCCGTGACTACTTCGACCATCACGAGCCGATTGCCAATGTGCCTTCCCACCGCGCACTGGCCATGTTCCGAGGCCGCAACGAGGGAGTATTACAACTCTCCCTGAATGCCGATCCTCAATTTGAACAAGCCCCGCGCGAAAGCTATTGCGAACAAATCATTATCGATCATTTAGGTTTACGCCTAAACAATGCACCGGCTGATGCTTGGCGCAAAGCGGTGGTGAACTGGACTTGGCGTATCAAAGTGTTGCTGCATCTTGAAACTGAGCTGATGGGCACCTTGCGCGAACGTGCTGAAGATGAAGCCATTAACGTTTTCGCCCGCAACATGCACGACCTGCTTATGGCTGCTCCGGCAGGGATGCGAGCAACTATGGGCCTCGATCCTGGTTTACGTACCGGCGTTAAAGTGGCCGTGGTTGACGGCACGGGTAAACTCGTCGCAACAGATACTATTTATCCACACACCGGACAGGCCGCAAAAGCCGCCGCCTCAGTAGCAGCGCTGTGTATCAAACACAACGTGGAACTGGTGGCGATTGGTAATGGCACCGCATCTCGCGAAACTGAGCGCTTCTATTTAGATGTTCAGCGCCAGTTCCCTGAAGTTAAAGGCCAAAAAGTTATCGTCAGCGAAGCGGGCGCATCCGTTTATTCCGCGTCTGAGCTCGCTGCGCAAGAATTCCCAGACTTGGATGTGTCGATCCGCGGAGCGGTATCTATCGCCCGCCGTCTGCAAGATCCACTGGCTGAGCTGGTGAAAATCGATCCGAAATCAATCGGGGTTGGTCAGTATCAGCACGACGTTAGCCAAACCCAGTTGGCACGAAAACTGGATGCCGTTGTAGAAGACTGCGTGAACGCCGTTGGCGTCGATCTCAACACCGCATCGGTTCCATTGTTGGCTCGCGTTGCAGGACTCACACGTTTGATGGCGCAAAATATCGTCGGATGGCGTGACGAAAATGGCCGCTTCAGCAACCGTGAGCAGCTGTTGAAAGTCAGCCGTTTAGGCCCTAAAGCGTTCGAGCAGTGCGCTGGCTTCCTACGTATTAACCACGGCGATAATCCGCTAGATGCATCAACCGTTCACCCGGAAGCCTACCCTATCGTTGAGCGTATTTTGGCGGCCACACGCCAAAGCCTACAGGAATTGATGGGCAATCCAACGGAGCTACGCGGTCTGAAAGCCAGCGAGTTTACCGACGAGCGTTTTGGTGTGCCAACGGTCACCGATATCATTAAGGAACTGGAAAAACCAGGACGCGATCCGCGCCCTGAGTTCAAAACCGCGACCTTTGCCGACGGCGTTGAAACCATGAACGACCTGCAGCTGGGGATGATTCTGGAAGGCTCGGTCACCAACGTCACCAACTTTGGTGCCTTCGTTGATATCGGCGTCCACCAAGATGGTCTGGTGCATATTTCTTCACTGGCGGATAAGTTTGTCGATGACCCGCATAAAGTCGTGAAAGCTGGCGACATTGTTAAGGTCAAAGTGATGGAAGTCGATCTGCAGCGTAAACGTATTGCATTGACGATGCGTTTAGACGAGCAACCTGGCGAAAGCGGTTCTCGTCGCAGCAGCACAGAACGCACGTCAGATCGTCAACGTCCGGCGAACAATCAGGCTCGCCAAGCGAGAAATGACAAAAAACCTGACAGCGGTAATAACAGCGCAATGGGCGACGCGCTCGCCGCCGCCTTTGGCAAAATGAAGCGCTAACCGCGCAATAAGCCAATCTCCTTTCCCTCGCCAATATCGCGAGGGAAAGTGAGATGCATCACAATTTACAAATCTAAATGAGTATTCATTGCAATTACACACGTAAAGTTCAAATGCATATGTATCTGCATTGAAAATAAATAGTTAATGGATTTATTTTTAAAGCGTAATTTTTAACACCGTTAATATTTCGAAACTCAGTTTTATTAACGCACAAATATTCCCGCCACGCAGTCAAACCGCCGTTATTAATTCTCAAATCGCCGCTTACCCCTACATTTGCTATTGATTCCATCAAATATATTGAATATATGCTTTGTATATCGCCTTAATTCAAACGCATAAATCATGAAAATAAGAACAAATCCTTAACCGTTTTAACCAATGATTCTCATTTGCGATAGCTGAAAAATAGTGCTAAAACGGCATAATAAGGACCGAATCATAGTTGAAACGCCGAGAGCACTGGAAACACACTTCAGTATGAACTCGGCGGTTTTTGCCCTGTGATTATAATAATAATTCTCAATATTATTATTTTACGCATTCTCTGTTGCCAACTTGCATCACCTATCTAGAATGCACGGCGCTATCGCCAAGGATAAAGATAATCCGGTTCTCCTGTCTGACCTATAAGCTTCAGACCCGAGTGTTTCCTCGTAGCAAATTACCGAATGTAAGAAGGTTTTTTATGCATCAGCTTCTTCCGGGCCACCAATATAAAATCATTGGCTTCTCGCCTTTAATTAGCCCTGCCTATCGTCAGAAATTACTTTCTCTGGGTTTTTTGCCTGGTTCTCCATTTAGCGTGGTACGTATTGCACCGCTAGGCGATCCCATTGAGGTGAAGTCTCGCCGCGTCAGCCTTGTGCTGCGTAAAAAAGATCTGGAGTTATTGATGATTGAGCCAATCGCTCAGGTAGACGCCAATCAGACTCACGTCGTCACCTCACAGATTACCGCTAGCGGCGCATAAATAAACGACTCACTTTGCTGCTGACCTTTTACCAGCAGCCATTTTTAGGGATGGCGACAGTACGGCCTGTGGTCTTGTCGTCGACGACAAACTCTTCTTATACAATGTTGGATTATGAAACAGCTCACCATCGGGTTAATCGGTAACCCCAACTCGGGAAAAACCACGTTATTCAACCAGCTTACGGGCGCTAGGCAGCGCGTAGGTAACTGGGCTGGCGTCACCGTGGAGCGCAAGGAAGGCCATTTTTCTACCCTAGAAAATCAGGTCAAACTGGTAGATCTACCAGGGACTTACTCCCTGACCACAATTTCTGAGCAAACGTCGCTGGACGAGCAGATTGCTTGTCACTACATCCTGAGCGGCGACGCTGATTTAATCATCAACGTGGTTGATGCATCTAACCTAGAACGCAACCTCTATCTGACTTTGCAGCTGCTTGAGCTGGGTATCCCGTGCATCATTGCATTGAACATGCTGGATATTGCTCGCAGCCAGAAAATTGATATTGATATTGATGCGCTGTCCAAACGCCTTGGTTGCCCGGTCATTCCTTTAGTATCCACGCGCGCCAACGGAATCGCCGAGCTGAAAAAAGCCATTGATTTGCCTCCAACCTGCGCAGTTGAAGCATTGGTTGAATATCCGCCGCTGCTGTTGGGTCAGGTTGATCGTCTGTCTCAGGCCATGCCGGATACGCTTGCCGTTCAGCAACGTCGTTGGCTGGCATTGCAACTGCTCGAAGGAGACATCTATAGCTCCACTCGCGCCAGTAATGCGTTGAAAATCCTGCCAGAAGTTCAGGAAACGTTAAAGCGTACTCTCAACGAAGATCCGGCGCTTATCATTGCTGACTCACGCTATAAAAGCATCACCGATATCTGTGATTCTGTGAGCAACACGGCCACCGCACTGCCGAATATTTTGACGGAAAAACTGGACCGCATCATTCTTAACCGATGGCTGGGAATACCTATTTTTCTGCTGGTGATGTATGTGATGTTCGTTCTGGCGATCAACATCGGTGGCGCACTTCAGCCGCTGTTTGACGTGGGTTCATCAACCATATTTATTCAGGGTTTGCAATGGGTTGGCTACACTCTGCACTTCCCAGAATGGCTAACCATTTTCCTTGCTCAAGGGATCGGTGGCGGTATCAACACCGTGCTGCCGCTCGTGCCACAAATCGGCATGATGTACCTGTTCCTCTCCTTCCTTGAGGATTCCGGCTACATGGCGCGTGCCGCCTTCGTGGTCGACCGCATGATGCAGGCGTTGGGCTTGCCGGGTAAATCATTCGTTCCTTTAATCGTTGGCTTTGGCTGCAACGTGCCTTCCGTGATGGGTGCTCGTACTCTGGATGCACCTCGTGAACGCTTAATCACCGTATTGATGGCACCGTTCATGTCCTGCGGCGCACGCTTGGCCATTTTTGCCGTCTTCTCTGCCGCATTCTTTGGTCAGGGCGGTGCACTGGTCGTCTTCTCGCTATATATGCTCGGCATTGTGATGGCGATTCTGACCGGACTGATGCTCAAACACACAATTATGCGTGGCGAAGCCTCACCGTTCGTGATGGAACTGCCGGTTTATCACGTACCACACCTGAAAAGCCTGCTACTGCAAACTTGGCAGCGCCTGAAAGGCTTCGTGATGCGCGCCGGTAAAGTCATCATCATCGTCAGTATTTTCATTGGCGCGCTCAACAGCTTCTCCTTTAGTGGTAAAGCCGTTGATAGCATCAACGACTCAGCGCTGGCTTCAGTGAGTAAAGTGATGACACCGTTGCTGAAACCGATCGGCGTGCATAGCGACAACTGGCAGGCTACCGTTGGTTTAGTGACCGGTGCGATGGCGAAAGAAGTGGTCGTGGGTACGTTGAATACCCTGTATACCGCTGAGCAAATCCATGAAGAGGAGTTTGATCCAGCCGCATACAGCTTGATTGGTGGACTTGAAGGTGCAGTTGGTGAAACTTGGCAGAGCCTGAAAGACACCTTCAGCCTAAGCGTGTTTGCTAACCCAATTGAAGCCAGCAAAGGCGACGGCGAAATGGAATCTGGCTCCATGGGCGTGATGGGCAGCAAATTCGGCAGCGCCAGCGCCGCCTATGCTTATCTGATCTTCGTGCTGCTATATGTACCTTGCGTATCGGTAATGGGTGCGATTGCGCGTGAAAGCAGCCGTGGCTGGATGACCTTCTCCATTCTGTGGGGACTCAACGTCGCCTACTCACTGGCAGCCGTGTTCTATCAGGTGGCTAATTTCGCCTCTCATCCGCAGTACAGCTCAATCACGATTGCAGCGGTGGTGATATTCAATGCGCTGGTGTTAGTTGCACTACGCCGCTCACGCGACCGTGTGACCGTACGCTTAGTCAATGATCCGGCCAGCGAATGCTGCTGCGATACCGGAAAAGGTAGCTGCCACTAGTGGCAGCTACGCGTCATTGAGCAAAGAGGACGACATATGGCAAGCCTGTTAAAAGTACGCGATACGGTGGCCCTACATGGCCGTATCGAACTCAACCAGCTCTGCCGCGAAGTCAACGGATCGCCAGCCATGGTGCTGGCGATGCTACAACGCTTAGAGCAAATGGGTTGTGTGGAAAAGGTCGATGATATCGACAACGGTTGTGTCAGCGGCAGTTGCAAAGGCTGCCCTGAAACCAGTAAGAACTGTGAGACGGTGGTGTATCAGGCGAAAAATGTTCACTGAATGTCTATGAGTTCGTGGTGTAAGGTTTCGTTCGCCTATTCTTTATGTAATCACGATGTAAGGTTTCGACCGCCTATTCTTTATGTGATCACGATGTAAGGTTTCGGTCGCCTATCAGCAACGGCATTCATATACAAACTAAGTCGAAGGCGTCCGATGAGGGGCGCCAGCGCGCGCCCCTTCAATCCTCGCGCTTTTTATCCGTGACGCCATCTCCGCTCCGGTTTGGTATCGCCCATCCAGGGCGGCCCAAACTCCGCCGGTACATCCCTGTACCGGCGGCTCTTCCTACCAAGACTTGAACAATTAAAAGAAAAATAGAGAAATAAAATAAAAAGATAAGAAGACAAAAATGTCTTTTGCTTTTTTATGTTTAAAGAATGCATTTTAGAGCCGCCAGCAGGGATGCTGGTGGCAGGTTGAGGGCGTACAGGATGTACGCTCCGAGACCGGTCGGACAAACGGCTCGGTAAAAAGCGCGAGAGTCGAGAGGTTGCGCGCTGGCAACCTCTCGTCGGACGCCTACGCCAGCGGTTTCATAGAGCCGTATTTGCTCATGGGCGGACGAAAACCTTCACCGTTCTAATATGAAAACCTTCACCACTCTAATAAAGGCACCCGAGATTTTCACCGAAACCTAAATAATTACCTTAACAAACTCTTCCACTACCCCACAAAACTCCCCCGGATGTGACACAAACGGCGCATGCGCCGATTTCTGAATAACAACAGACTCACTATTGGGGCAAGATTCATCGAGCAGCACAGCAACCTTACGCGGCACCAATCCATCCAAATAACCGTAAATACGCAGCAACGGCATTTTCAAACCAGCTATTTGCTCACGTAAATCCACGGAGCGCAGAATATCGAGTCCACCGTTTAATACCTCCACGGAAGGCATCGGCTGAGTTAGTACCACGTCTTTTAAAATACGCGCATCCTGTCGAGCGCTTTCCGTACCTAAGGTTTGCAAGGCTAAAAAACGTTCTACGGTACGTTTAAAATCTTCACTCAGTTGGCGTTGAAACCCGCTTAACACTTCACTTTTTATACCCGGCCACTCGCCTTGAGCGGTGAAACATGGCGACGACGATACGGTCACCAGCGCGGCAACACGTTCTGGGTAACGCAGTGCAATATCACTGGCCACCAAGCCGCCCATTGACCAACCGAGCCAAACCGCATTTTCAGGCGCCTGCTGCACCACAATATCGCTCATTTGCTCTAGCGTTAAAGCACCAAAGCCTTGGCTGCGCCCATAGCCCGGTAAGTCGACGAGATGTACACGAAACTGCGTACTCAATCGCGGCAAAATGCAACGCCATACCTCTGCGTTCAATCCCCATCCGTGCAATAACACAAGATCGCGATCGCCTTCGCCACAGGTATGCCAATAAAGCTTATTCATCAGGTATTGTCCGTCTGTTTAGTATTATCTCAGGAGGAGAAATATGTTTAACCTCAGCGCGCATTGCTGGATTTGCCAGCTCCCGCTCGTCATGCCTACGCAAGGGATCTGTAGCTTTTGTTCCGCGGCCTGCCTGCTAAAACCTCGAGTTTGCCCCTGCTGCGGATTACCCAGCGAGCACACCACGCGAGCCTGTGGCCGCTGCATACAAAAGGCACCTTACTGGCAGCAACTGATATTTGTTAGTGATTATCAGCCCCCGCTCCGCCAGTTAGTGCATCGTCTAAAATATCAGGGCAAATGGCAAATCGCATCGGCACTCTCGCGCCTGATGCTGTTGAGTTATCTGTACGCACGCCGTACTCGACAACTGCCAAAACCCGATCTTATCACCGTGATCCCTTTGCATCATCAACGCCAATGGCGACGAGGATTCAACCAAAGCGACCGTTTAGCTTGCCCTCTAGCCCGATGGCTAGGGTGCGCCTATTTCCCCGATGTCATTACACGCACGCGGAAAACCAAACCACAGCAGAGCCTCAATGCGATCCAACGGCGACGTAATTTGCGCAATGCATTCAGCTGCCAACAAAATCTGAGCGGCAAACATGTTTTAGTGGTCGATGACGTGCTTACCACTGGTAGCACAATGGGAGAAGTTAGCCGCCTTCTTCTTGCCCAAGGCGCTAAATCCATACAAGTTGTATGCCTTTGTAGAACCTTGTGAGCACTTTGCAATCGGCGTATTATAACCAACCAGATAAGTCAACTATTGAGCAAATGCCATGATCCGTATTACCGAAGCTGCCCAAGAGCACTTTGCCAAGCTGCTGGCAAACCAAGAAGCAGGCACCCAAATCCGTGTTTTCGTTATCAATCCAGGCACTCCAACCGCTGAATGCGGCGTGTCTTATTGCCCACCGGATGCGGTAGAAGCGAACGATACCAAGCTCGATTTTGAGAAATTATCGGCCTATGTTGACGACGTGAGTGCGCCGTATCTGGAAGACGCGGAAATCGATTTTGTGACCGACCAATTGGGCTCTCAGCTAACGCTGAAAGCGCCAAATGCCAAAATGCGCAAAGTAGATGACGATGCACCGTTGATCGAACGCGTTGAATACGTACTGCAATCGCAGATCAACCCACAGCTGGCTGGCCACGGCGGTAAAGTGACGCTGATGGAAATTACCGAAGAAGGTATTGCAATTCTGCAATTCGGTGGCGGTTGTAACGGTTGTTCTATGGTCGATTACACGCTGAAAGAAGGCATCGAAAAAGAACTGCTGCAGAAATTCCCTGAACTCAAGGGCGTGCGCGATCTCACTGAACACGAGCGCGGCGAGCACTCTTACTACTAATATTAGCCGCTGCTAATAGTAAAGCCCTGCTCTTATTGCTAAGAAGCAGGGCTTTTAAAATCGGGTACAACTTAAACCAAAATCACCTCAACGCCCTGCGCTTTCAATTGCTCAATCACTTTCTCGTCGGCGTCTTTGCCAGTAATCACAATATCAATCTGCTCTGCGCGACTAAACAGCATACCAGCACGCTGGCCCACTTTGCTGCTATCGGCTAATACCACCAATTTTCCCACATAGTTCAACATTTTCTGCTCGGCCATCGCCGTGAGCATATCGGTTTTATACAAGCCTTCGGCGGTCAACCCTTTGCCGCTGGTAAACATCCAATGTCCCGCATAAAGAGAAGATTCGCCCTCCTGTGGTGCCAGCGTAATCGCCTGACTGCGGTTATATTGGCCGCCCATAATGACAACGCTATCGTGCTCCTGCTCGATCAAAAAATTTGCCAGCGGCAGGTAGTTAGTGATCACCTGAGTATCTTTACCACAGATTTCACGCCCCAGCGTGAAGGCTGTCGATCCACAATTAATCACGATACTTTCACCTGGCTTAACCAGCTGTGAAGCCGCACGCGCAATGCGAACCTTTTCTTCATGATTCTGTGCCTGATGAATGTTCATCGGCGTCCAAGCCACACGGTTTTGGCTTACGGCTTCTGCGCCGTTGCGAACTTTCTTCAGTTTGCCGCTGTCGCCGAGCTTATTAATGTCACGACGCGCCGTTGCAGGAGAAACCTGAAGGCGATCAATCACCTGCTCAACGGTAACAAACCCCGTTTGTTGCAGCATTTCCAGTAAAGTCTGGTGTCTTTGCGATTCAGTCATGATTAATTCCAGCGCATAAATGATTATTTGGTGATTATATTTGAAAACGATCAAAAATAACACGCTTAAAAACACAAAAGCCGAGCATATAGCCCGGCTTGAGATACCGATATTATACTGATAACTATAAGAATGATTTGAACGGCAAGTCCGGCTCAATGGTGAAACAATCATCAAACCCACGCGGATAATGATACTCAAAATTATCCTTATCCAACGGATAGGTAAACTTGCCTCCTACCTGCCAAATAAACGGCTTAAAGCCATATTTCAGGCGATCTTTCTTCATCTCCCACAGCACACGAATTTCCTGTGGATCGGCTTGGAAGTTTGACCAGATATCATGGTGGAAAGGAATCACCACCTGAGTTTTAAGCGACTCAGCCATACGCAGAATATCAGAGCTGGTCATTTTATCCGTAATACCTCGCGGATTTTCTCCATACGATCCTAACGCCACATCAATTTTATGCTCATTGCCGTGTTTAGCATAATAGTTAGAATAATGTGAATCTCCGCTGTGATACAGGTTTCCGCCAGGTGTTTTAAATAGATAGTTAACAGCACGTTTATCCATGCCATCGGGTAAAACACCGGCTGCTTTTTCATTTGCTGGCAGCGTAATTAACGCTGTACGGTCAAAAGCATCAAGCGCATGGATCTCAACATCTTTGATTTTCACCACATCACCGGGCTTCATGACGATACAGCGTTCACGCGGCACGCCCCAGCCAATCCATAAATCCACACAGGTCTGCGGGCCAATAAACGGCACGCTGCTGTCGCAGTTTTGCATTACCGCAGCGGCAACGTTAACGTCAATGTGGTCATTATGATCGTGAGTAGAAAGCACTGCATCAATCTGGCGAATTGCAAAAGGATCCAGTACAAACGGCGTTGTGCGCAGATTAGGCTGTAGTTTTTTCACCCCAGCCATGCGCTGCATCTGATGACCATCTTTCATCAGCGGGTTACCGTGGCTCTGTTTTCCTGTGCCGCACCAGAAATCGACGCAGATATTGGCACCACCTTCAGATTTCAGCCAAATGCCTGTGCAGCCTAGCCACCACATCGCAAAAGTTCCAGGAGCAACGTTCTCTTGTTCGATTTCTTCGTTTAGCCAAGAACCCCACTCAGGGAATGTGCTCAGGATCCAAGACTCACGGCTGATGCTTTCAATCTTACTCATGGTATGCCCCTCATAATATTCACGTCTGCGATAAGTAAATAGCGTTACCTTCGCGCTAATTAATCAATATAAATCACAAAAAGATTAAATATGATTTGTTGTGAAAAATCTACCACGATTACGTGACTGAGCAAAAGCAAATTTTTTATGATTTAGTTCACATAAAAACCATCACTTAAAACAATCATAAACGCTAAAACTCGCCTCACGAATAGGTAATATTTTGTTTTAAATAGTAAAAACAAACACACCGTTACTTTTCATCTTTTATTTTATATCCACACAATTCAAGTTGAGATACAAATCACAAATAATCAAATTAAATCTTTAAGTGATTCTTTGTGATTGCTAGAGTGATTTTGTACAAAACAGAACCTGTCTGTGACACAAGAAAGAAAAACACGGCAGGAATGAAAGCCAAAAGCCGAGCGGAGTGCTTTATGGAAACCCTCTACAACATCTTCACCATATTTTTTAATCAGGTCATGACCAACGCCCCACTGCTACTGGGCATCGTGACATGTTTGGGATATTTGCTGTTACGCAAGAGTGCAACGGTCATTATCAAAGGCACCATTAAAACCATCATCGGTTTTATGCTGCTGCAAGCCGGTTCGGGGATCCTGACGGGCACATTTAAACCTGTTGTTGCCAAATTATCCGAAGTCTATGGCATCAACGGTGCCATCTCAGATACTTATGCAGCAATGATGGCGACCGTCGAACGTATGGGGGATGCTTATAGCTGGGTCGGCTACGCCGTGCTTCTCGCTCTAGCGCTTAACATTCTCTACGTGCTTTTCCGCCGCGTGACCGGCATCCGCACCATTATGCTCACTGGTCACATCATGTTTCAGCAGGCGGGTCTAATTGCCGTATTTTTCTATATCTTCGGCTACCCGATGTGGACAACCATCATCTGCACCGCAATTCTGGTATCTCTCTATTGGGGTATAACCTCCAATATGATGTTTAAACCCACGCAGGATGTTACCGAAGGCTGCGGGTTTTCAATCGGCCACCAGCAACAGTTTGCCGCATGGATAGCCTGTAAAATCGCACCTTATCTGGGGAAAAAAGAAGAGAGCGTTGAAGAGTTAAAACTCCCCGGCTGGCTCAACATCTTCCACGACAATATTGTGTCCACCGCCATCGTCATGACCATTTTCTTCGGCGCAATCCTGTGCTCCTTTGGGATTGATACCGTACAAAAAATGGCAGGAAAAACCCACTGGACGATTTATATCCTACAAACTGGTTTCCAATTCGCCGTCGCCATTTTCATCATCATCCAAGGCGTGCGTATGTTCGTGGCCGAACTCTCTGAAGCCTTCAACGGGATTTCTCAGCGCCTGATTCCAGGAGCTGTACTGGCAATCGACTGTGCGGCCATCTACAGCTTCGCGCCTAATGCCGTAGTTTGGGGATTCATGTGGGGTACCATCGGACAGCTCATCGCCGTCGGCATTTTGGTTGGAATCGGTTCTTCAATCATGATCATTCCGGGATTCATCCCAATGTTCTTCTCAAACGCAACCATCGGCGTATTTGCTAACCACTATGGTGGCTGGCGAGCAGCGCTGAAAATCTGCCTGCTGATGGGCATGGTTGAAATCTTTGGCTGCGTATGGGCGATAAAACTCACTGGGCTGAGCGCATGGATGGGAATGGCTGACTGGTCAATTTTGGCACCACCGATTATGCAAGGATTTACCCTTGGTCTGTGGTTTATGGGCGTCATTATCGTTATTGCACTGATTTATATGTTCTTCGCGGGTCGTACTCTACGAGCCGAAGAAGACGCCGAAAAAATAGCACTCAACGAATCTTCTACAAATTAATTAACTGGAGCACAAATCATGACAGTACGAATCCTCGCGGTATGCGGTTGTGGGCAAGGCAGTTCCATGATTATGAAAATGAAAGTTGACCAGTTTCTGACGCAGCAAAATATCGACCACAGCGTTAATAGCTGCGCCGTTGGAGAATATAAATCGGAACTCAGCGGTGCTGACATCATCATTGCATCGACCCATGTCGCCGATGAAATTACGGTTACGGGCAATAAATACGTGGTTGGCGTGCGCAACATGCTTTCTGCCGCCGACTTCGGCCCTAAGCTGATGGATGTGATTACAGCGCACTTCCCTAAAGATATTAAGTCATAGGAGTAGATATGAAACTGCGCGATTCACTGGCACAAAGCCACTCCATCCGTTTGCAGGCCGAGGCAAACACTTGGCAGGAAGCGGTAAAAATTGGTGTCGATCTGTTGGTGCAGGCCGACGTCGTCGAGCCGCGTTACTATCAAGCCATTTTGGACGGCGTTGAGCGCTTCGGGCCTTATTTCGTGCTGTGCCCCGGCTTAGCAATGCCGCATGGCAGGCCAGAAGAGGGCGTGAAGAAAACAGGGTTCTCGCTAGTCACGCTAAAAACGCCGCTTTCGTTTAATCATGAAGATAACGATCCCGTCGATATCCTGATCACTATGGCTGCCGTTGATGCCAACACTCACCAAGAGGTGGGGATCATGCAGATCGTTAACCTATTCGAAGACGAAGCAAACTTTGATCGTCTACGTGCATGCCGCACCGAACAGGATGTTTTAGATCTGATCGATCAGACCAACGCCGCACAGGCCTAACGCTTACCTTTCGCCCTAGCCCTCCCCTGCATTGGGGAGGTAATGCAATGTACCAATTTGCTCCTCCCTTAAAACGGGAGGCTAGGGAAGATCATGCCAAAAATTGGCTTTTGGAGTAGAAAAATGTCTCATTCATTACCGATGCTGCAAGTTGCTTTAGATAACCAAACCCTAGACGACGCGTATAAAACCACCCGCCTGATTGCCGAAGAAGTCGATATTATTGAAGTCGGCACAATCCTTTGCGTTGGTGAAGGCGTGCGCGCCGTTCGCGATCTAAAAGCGCTCTATCCACACAAAATCGTACTGGCCGATGCCAAAATCGCCGACGCAGGAAAAATTCTCTCGCGCATGTGTTTTGAAGCCAACGCGGATTGGGTCACCGTTATTTGCTGCGCCGATATCAACACCGCCAAAGGTGCACTCGACACCGCGAAAGAGTTTAACGGCGACGTACAAATTGAGCTGACCGGTTTTTGGACATGGGAGCAAGCCGCAGAGTGGCGTACCGCTGGCATTCAGCAGGTGGTTTATCACCGCAGCCGTGATGCGCAGGCCGCTGGCGTTGCATGGAGTGAAGCCGATATCTCCGCTATCCGCCGCCTCGCCGATATGGGCTTTAAAGTCACCGTCACCGGTGGATTGGCGTTAGAAGATTTGCCGCTGTTTAAAGGCATCCCAATTCACGTATTTATCGCTGGCCGTAGCATTCGCGATGCCGCAAGCCCAGTTGAAGCGGCTCGCCAATTCAAACGTTCTATCGCCCAGCTGTGGGGCTAAGGTAAATATCATGCTCCAGAAAGCCGTTCCTCTCGGAATTTACGAAAAAGCGCTCCCTGCGGGAGAAGACTGGCTGCCTCGATTGCAGTTAGCAGCCGAACTCGGTTTCGATTTTGTCGAGATGTCAGTTGATGAAAGCGATGCACGTCTGGCACGGCTTGACTGGAGTCGTGAACAGCGTTTGGCATTGGTGAATGCCATTGCCCAAACCGGCGTGCGCGTACCCTCGATGTGCCTAAGCGCGCATCGCCGTTTTCCTTTGGGTTCTGAAGACGACAGCGTTCGTGCTCAAGGCCTAGAAATCATGCGCAAGGCTATTCGCTTTGCACAAGACGTCGGCATTCGGGTGATCCAGCTCGCAGGCTACGACGTTTACTATCAAGAAGCCAACAACGCGACCCGCGAACGCTTCCGCGCAGGATTGAAACAGTCGGTCGAGATGGCTAGCCGTGCTCAGGTCACGTTGGCCATGGAAATCATGGACTACCCGCTGATGAATTCAATCAGTAAAGCTATGGGCTATGCCCATTATCTGAATAATCCTTGGTTCCAGCTCTATCCAGACATCGGCAACCTCTCTGCGTGGGATAACGATGTGCAAATGGAATTACAGGCTGGAAGCGGCCACATTGTGGCGGTTCATGTCAAAGATACTCAGCCAGGCGTATTCAAAAACGTACCGTTTGGTACCGGCGTCGTTGATTTTGAACGCTGTTTTACCACCCTCAAAGAAACCGGCTACTGTGGCCCTTATCTGATTGAAATGTGGAGTGAAACGGCTGCCGATCCGGTCAAAGAAGTTAAGGCCGCACGCGACTGGGTGAAACAACGTATGACCAACGCCGGGCTTCAGGTTGAGGAGACTCTCTAATGCAGCAGCTCAAACAGCAGGTTTTTGACGCCAATATGGCCCTCCCTCATTACGGTCTGGTCACGTTCACATGGGGCAACGTCAGCGCGATCGATCGCGAGCGCGGTTTGGTAGTTATCAAGCCGAGCGGCGTGCCGTATGAAACCATGCAGGCTGAAGACATGGTGGTGGTAGATCTTCAGGGCAATATCGTCGAAGGCCGCTATCGTCCCTCCTCCGATACGCCGACGCACCTTGAACTCTACCGCCGCTATCCACACCTCGGCGGCATTGTGCACACCCATTCCACTCACGCTACCGCATGGGCGCAGGCAGGGTTATCCATTCCCGCGCTTGGCACTACCCATGCAGACTATTTCTTTGGTGATATCCCCTGCACTCGCGCCCTAACCGCCGCTGAAGTCGCTGGAGAATATGAGCTCAACACCGGCAAAGTGATTGTGGAAACGTTGGGCGACACCAATCCACTGCATACGCCTGGGATCGTGGTGTATCAGCATGGGCCGTTCTCATGGGGCAAAGATGCCGTTGATGCGGTGCATAATGCCGTCGTGATGGAAGAGGTGGCAAAAATGGCGTGGATTGCCTGTGGCATTAACCCACGGCTACGCCACATTGACGGGTATCTGATGGATAAGCATTTCAGCCGCAAACATGGGCCGAATGCTTATTACGGGCAGAAGTAATTCTTTGATATCTCAAGAAGGCTACCATGACAATTAACGCGTTATTTGTACAAAGCAATCCGGCACGTCGTCGCTATGGTGTGGCAACACTGGTCGGTTTTGCCGCGGGGATTATGTCGGCGTTTGTGAAATGGGGGGCTGAAGTTCCCCTACCGCCACGAACGATTACCGATGGCCGCGCTGAGTTTAATCCGCCCTATCTGTTTTTACGTGATTATCTTGGCATCGATCCAACCACGACGGTGTATACGTTCTCAGAACATATTATTAATCCGGTGATGGTGACTCACATTATCTTCTCATTGGTCTTTGCCATCGGCTATTGCATCGTGGCAGAACGTTTTCCAAAGGTGAAAATGTGGCAAGGACTGATGGCGGGAATTATTTCAACGATTGCGGTTCACGGTATTAGTTTCCCCTTGCTGGGGCTCACACCGCCGCTGTCTCAACTCCCCGTTGATGAATATATCTCGGAGATTTTGGGGCATCTCTTTTGGTTCTGGTCAATTGAGCTGATTCGCCGCGATCTGCGTAACCGAATTACCCATGAGCCAGATGCAGAAGTACCTATCACGGCCATGAGTCGGTAAATCTAGTCCATTCTCCTGTAGCCCTCGCTGGCCTTCCCTGTCAAAGGGGAAGGTTAGATGGGGTTAACTACACGCCATACCCCATCATTTTCATAATATTTTGCGCCTGTTGAACGGCCTCTTGGCGATGCGCAACGCCGAGCTTTTGATACAAATTACGAATATGGGTTTTAATGGTGGTTGCGGCAACGTCAAGTTCACCGGCGATTTGTTCATTGCTATAGCCAGAATAAATCAGCCCCAGAACCTGCCATTCTCGCTGGGTTAACGGGCTGGTACGAATCAGCTCCGGCACCTGTGGGTGATTGAGCAGTCGTTCAACAAAGCCCTCATCAAAATGCGCAAACTTATGCCGATGATGCTGGTTGATATCACGCAGAATGCGCTGAGCGCGGTGCTGATCTAGCTCTGGCAGCGTATTGAGCTGCAATAGCTGACGCAGCTGCTGTGCCATCACTTCGCCCTCAACCACGAAATGACTGACAAAACCGGTACGATTAGCCAAACTTAGCGCTTCAATCAATACGCGCAGCGCTTCGCTTTTGCGATCGGTGCTCCAATACAGCAAATTACACAGCAGCAGGTTACGATTGAGATCGCTCACCAAGCGCAAACGCCTGGCCTCTTCGTTTAGCTCATCGAGCACCACTTCGGCTTCTTCATAGCGTCCCAGCAGAATTTGTACTCGCGCAATGTTGCGCCACTGCCCTTGTAGGAAATGGTTATCTGCCCGCGATGGTTTTTCCGCCTGCATCAGCCACTGCGTAGCGGCAGCACGGTCGCCGGTCATCTGCCACGCAATCACCCGCGGCTTGTCGGTATTGGTTTGCCAGTCTCGATGGTAATGACCAGCCTGCAATAAATTCTCACAGCGCCGCAAATATTGGTTAGCGTTGTCCAGATCGCCACGCGCCAAAGAGCACTTGGCTAACATCGCCAAGCATTGCAGCTGCTGCTGTGGTTCATAGTTCGCTAGCACTTCCAGACCTTTACGGGCGGCTTCTTCGGCTTCGTCTAAACGCATCCACGACCACAAAACCTGCGAGCGAATTCGCAACAGGAATTCATGCATCGGCAATTGCTCTAAATGCTGTTCATGGATCAGCTCAAAAGCTTTGTCTTGAGTCTCATAGGCCGCTTGTAAAAAGCCCTGCGCAATGAGAATTTCGCTTTGTTGCAGCATCGCCCACAGCGCGTAATGGTAGGCCTGATGGCGACGCGCAACCTGCTCCGTTTGTTGCATCATCGGCAGCGCACGGGCTAAATCACCTTTGCAGTGGTGGACTTCCCCCATCACCGAACTGGTAACAATACGGCTGTAATAGCTGCTGATCGGCAAATGTTTTAACGCTTCCACGGCCAGCCGTTCGGCATCGTCAGGGCGACCATCGTTGATCGCCACCTGCGCCCGCAGCGCATCAAACTCGGCTAACATCACACCATCTATTTCAATTTTCTGCACATGCATTTCATGCTCAGCGCGCTCCAGCAGAGTATTCACCTCGCTGTAACGATGTTGGCTCTGTGCCAGCCACGCTTGTAGCAGCGCCAACCGAGGGTTTTGAATCAGTTTTTCATACGGCAGGGCTTTTAAGCACTCTTCCAGCAACGAAAGCTCGCTTTGATGGAACAGCTCCCATGCATGCTGGAGTAGCACATCGCGCAGCATCTCGACGTCGCCTGCCGCTAATGCATGATGGATTGCCTCGGCGGGAAAGCCCTGATCGAGCCAGCCCTGCGCCGCTCGACGATGAAGATCGGGCAAATCTGCTGCCAGCTCCCATTGGCAGCGCTGACGTAAAAAATTGGCAAATAATGGATGGAAGCAAAACCATTCGCCATCGGCGTCCATTCGATGAATAAACAGCCCCTGCCGCTCAAGCTCTTCCAACTGCTGTTGACCGTTATCTTCACCGGTTAAGCGAGTCAGCAACACATCATTCATCGAACGCAGCACTGAGCAGCGCAGCAAAAAGTTACGCGTCGTCGCATCAACGCGATCGAGCACTTCATCCACCAAATAATCAGAAAGATGGCTAGCGTTGATCTTCGCTAAACGTCGCGCTGACTCTTGCGCCGTGGTTGTTGATTGACGCACGGAAAGCGCAATCAGCTGTAGCGCCGTCGGCCAACCTTCAACCTCATCGCACAGCTGATGGCTTTCAGTGTCTGCCATCGGCACTTTCAAACGATGATTGAAAAATTGTGATGCTTCTTGATGAGTAAAGGCCAGCTGCTTAGTGCCCACTTCTAAAAGCTGCTCGCGCACGCGTAAATTGGCTATGCCCAGCGGGGGAAGCGTGCGTGACAATAAAATGACGGTGAGATTATCTGGCTGATGGCGCAGGAAAAAGCGCATCGCCTCATGGATTTGCGCATTAGTGATCAGATGATAATCATCAATAACCAAGCATAGCGGTGCCGACCAGTCAGAAAGCTCAATAAAAAGCTGAGCAAAAAGCGCCGACAGCGTGGCGTACTGATGCTTTTGGCTCATTGCTTCGCTTTTGCTGCAATGTCCGCCGGTAGCTTGCTGCAAGGCCGCAATCAGATAGCTGGCAAAGCGCTCGGGCTGGTTGTCGCTCTCATCTAAAGAGAACCAACCTAAATGCGCATTTTCCTCTGCCCACTGCGCTAATAGCGTGGTTTTACCATACCCCGCCGGCCCATTAACCAGCACCAGACGGTAGTTACCGGCTGACGCAAGCTTGGTTAATAACCGTTCGCGTACCACCGTATTTTGCAGTCGCACAGGGCGACTTAATTTCGACGGAATGAGCATGGTAAATTCCCACAAAGAAAGCCCAAAGCAAACCACAGCAATATATAAGTTTTAAATATTGCTTAATTATTTCGCGCTTCGTAATTAATTAGTCCTGTTTAACTTGGGATATCACACCAATTAATGCAACAGAGCATGACGACTAGGTAGCAGGAAATTGCAGTCGATCACACTTCTCACATCTTCTTACATCTTTGCTGAGAAAATGACTCAGTACGGTTTCATTGATTCTCTGTTTAGGTTAGCGCTTCATCTTTTTCTCTTGCTGGCGCGAAGCCGCATTTCAGCACGGCTTCCCTCGACATAGGAACATTTTTGCTCCTATTCTTAATCCTTTAGTTGCGAGTTTATTGCACAGCCTTTGTCGATTTTATGGGCTACATCTTGGTAATCAGAGCTGAATTTACACGCCTGTGACGCGGAATATAACGGGTTTGGATCACAGTTTTGCCTACGCCCCGCCCCTCCTCCCCGCCTCATCCCCCTTCGGGAGGATGTTATAAAACCGGTGGGTCGGCAGGATAACGTCAATTCCTGAACTTTATGCTTTGAGAGAGACTGATATGTCGCACATACCATTTGATAAGGACGTATTCTTGGCGGCGCTGACCCGCCAATGGCAGCACTTCGGACTAACCGCATCAAACCAGATGACGGAGCATCAATGGTGGCAGGCTGTGAGTGCGGCAATTGCCGAGCAGCTGTCTGCATTACCGCAGCCAAAGGCCGTGGCAAAAAGCGAACTGCGCCATGTTAACTACCTATCCATGGAGTTTCTGATTGGCCGCTTAACCGCAAACAATTTGATTAATCTGGGCTGGTATGACGCCGTAGAAAAAGCTCTCGCAGCGCATGACGTTCTGCTCAGCGATTTATTGGAGCAAGAAACCGATCCCGCGTTGGGCAACGGCGGCTTAGGTCGTTTAGCGGCCTGCTTCTTGGACTCCATGGCAACCGTTGAACAACCGGCAACAGGCTATGGCTTGTGCTATCAATATGGCCTCTTCCGTCAGTCCTTCAGCGAAGGTCACCAGATGGAGGCGCCAGACAACTGGGAGCGCGAAAGCTACCCGTGGTTCCGCCATAACAGCGCCCTGAACGTAGACGTTAACTTTGGCGGTAAGCTGGTCAAACAGCCAGACGGTTCGGTGCTATGGCAGCCAGCGCTCACGCTGCGCGGCGAAGCATGGGATTTACCGATTCTGGGCTATCACAACGGCGTGAGCCAACCGCTACGCCTGTGGCAGGCCACCCATGCGCACCCGTTTGATTTAACTAAGTTCAACGATGGCGAGTTCCTCAAAGCAGAAAGCGACGGTATTGAAGCTGCCAAGCTCACCAAAGTGCTTTACCCCAATGACAACCATCAGGCCGGTAAACGCTTACGCCTGATGCAGCAATATTTCCACTGCGCCTGCTCCGTGGCTGACATTCTGCACAAACACCATCTGGCAGGCCGCAAGCTGGCCGACTTACCGAAATATGAGGTGATTCAGCTCAACGATACGCATCCAACGATTGCGATCCCCGAACTCCTGCGCGTGCTGCTGGACGAACATCAAATGCCGTGGGATGAAGCGTGGGCCATCACCAGCAACACCTTTGCCTATACCAACCATACGTTAATGCCTGAAGCGCTGGAATGCTGGGACGAGCGCTTAGTTCGCAGCCTGCTGCCACGCCACTTTGACATCATCAAGCAGATCAATGCGCGCTTCAAAAAACTGGTTCAAAAGCAATGGCCTAACGATGAAGCGGTATGGGCTAAACTGGCCGTTCACTACGATAAACAAGTGCGCATGGCTAACCTATGCGTGGTGGGCGGTTTTGCGGTCAACGGCGTTGCCCAGCTGCATTCTGATTTAGTGGTTAAAGATCTGTTCCCTGAATACTACCAGCTCTGGCCCAACAAATTCCATAACGTCACCAACGGCATCACGCCACGCCGTTGGCTAAAACAGTGTAATCCTGCGCTGGCGAGCCTTATCGACAAGACGCTGAAAAAAGAGTGGGCTAACGATTTAGACGTGCTCAAAGGCCTTGAATCCTATGCCGACGATGCGAAGTTCCGCCAAAAATATCAGTCCATCAAGCGTGACAACAAAATCGCATTAGCCAAATACGTTAAAAACGTGATGGGTCTGGAGCTTAACGTCGATGCGATCTTTGATGTGCAAATCAAACGCCTGCACGAATACAAACGCCAGCACCTGAATCTCTTGCACATTCTGGCGCTCTATCACGAACTACGCGACAACCCTCAGGCTGACCGCGTACCACGCGTTTTCCTGTTCGGCGCAAAAGCCGCTCCTGGCTACTATTTGGCTAAAAATATTATCTACGCGATCAACAAAGTCGCGGAGAAGATCAATAACGATCCGCTGATGAAAGGACGTCTTCAGGTCGCATTCATTCCTGACTATCGTGTTTCTGTCGCCGAGCTCATGATCCCTGCGGCTGATATCTCTGAGCAGATCTCCACGGCGGGCAAAGAGGCCTCAGGCACCGGCAACATGAAGCTCGCCCTCAACGGCGCATTAACCGTCGGCACGCTGGATGGTGCGAACGTCGAAATTGCGCAGGAAGTGGGTGAGGAAAATATCTTTATCTTCGGCCAAACCGTAGAGCAGGTGAAAGCCACGCTCGCCAAAGGCTATCAGCCTAAGGCGATTTATCGTAAAGATAAGCAGCTGAAATTAATTCTGGATGAGTTGGCCAAAGGTCATTACAGCAACGGCGATAAGCAAGCGTTCGATCAAATGCTGCATAGCCTGTTAGACGGCGGTGACCCTTACTTAGTCTTGGCTGATTTTGCTGACTACTGCCGCGCGCAAAAGGAAGTGGACGTCTTGTATCGCGACCAAGAGCAATGGACACGCGCCACAATTTTAAATACCGCACGCGTCGGTATGTTCAGCTCTGACCGGTCAATCCGCGATTACCAGAAGAGAATCTGGCAGGCAAAGCGTTAAGGAGCTGTTCCATGCAAGAGAAAACAACGCCACCAATGGAACAAATAACGGAGCACCAGCAGGCCGAGCAGAAGCTGCTGGAAAGTCTGGCGGCGGAAGCCGGTATCGCGGCCAGCTATATCAATGCTCATGGCAAACAACAGGCGATCAGCGCGGAAACCAAGCAGCGTCTGCTGGCAGCGATGCATCCCTTCACGCCGACTCAGTTCGGCTCACCGGTTCCGCCGGTGATGGTGTTTACCCAAGGCCGCCCATGCATTCTCAATCTTTATATCACCGGAGAATACACTTGGACGCTCGCGCTAGAAGCCCACTCGTCAGATAAATCGGCACCTACCGCGACTCGCTTCCAAGGAAAAATACAGCGACGCAAAACGCTGACGCTGCCGCGTGACCTACCGCTGGGCTATCATCAGCTCACGTTAAGCGATGAAACGCAGCAGTGGACTTGCCAGATTATCGTGACACCTCAACGCTGTTATGAGCCAGACGCCTTGCTGACCGGCCGTAAACTTTGGGGTGCCTGCGTACAGCTTTATACGCTGCGATCTGATAATAATTGGGGCATCGGCGATTTCGGCGATCTCAAACAGATGGTGCTAAACGTGGCGAAGCGTGGCGGAGCGTTTGTCGGCCTTAATCCGATCCATTCGCTCTACCCTGCTAACCCAGAAAGTGCCAGCCCCTACAGCCCATCCTCGCGTCGCTGGTTGAACGTGGCCTACATTGATGTCAACCAAGTCGAAGAGTTTAAGCTCAGTGACGAAGCACAAACGTGGTGGAACAATACTGAAACGCAGCGACGCCTAAGCGAAGCTCGCGCCAGCGAATGGGTCGATTATTCCAGCGTTATCTCGCTAAAGATCAATGCGCTACAGCGCGCATTCCCCGCGTTTATCCAGCAGAAAGGCAGCCATAAGCGCCTGAAAGCGTTCCGTCAGTTTGTTGAACAAGGCGGTCATAGCCTGTACCAGCAAGCAGCGTTCGATGCATTACATGCGCATCTGAATGCCCAAGATCCCACCATGTGGGGCTGGCCAGTATGGCCCGATAATCTGCGCAGCGCAGACAGCAGCGGCGTAGCCGATTTTTGCCGTCAGCACGCGGATAAAGTCGATTTCTACCTCTGGCTGCAGTGGCTCGCCTACAGCCAGCTTTCAGAATGTTTCGAAGTTTGCCAGCAACAAAAGATGCCGATTGGGCTGTATCGCGATCTCGCCGTTGGCGTCGCCGAAGGTGGTGCTGAAACTTGGGGTGAAACCGGGCTGTATTGCCTGAAAGCCTCGGTAGGCGCACCGCCGGATATTCTTGGCCCACTGGGGCAAAACTGGGGACTTCCGCCGATGGATCCCCACGTGATGGCAGCGCGGGCCTATCAGCCGTTCATTGATATGCTGCGCGCTAACATGACCTGCTGCGGCGCATTACGTATCGATCACGTCATGTCGATGCTGCGCCTGTGGTGGATCCCCTATGGCGAAACCGCCGATAAAGGCGCCTATGTGCGCTATCCGGTTGATGATTTACTGGCCATTTTAGCGCTAGAAAGCCAGCGCAATCAGTGCATGGTTATCGGTGAGGATCTCGGCACGGTGCCCGTTGAAATCATCGCTAAACTGCGTGATTGTGGCGTCTACTCCTACAAAGTCCTCTATTTTGAGCACGATCAGGAAAACAGCTTCCGCGCGCCGCAGTCATACACCGTACAGGCGATGGCAACCATCACCACCCACGATCTGCCAACGCTACGCGGCTATTGGCAAGCCGATGATTTGCATTTAGGCAGGGAGCTGGGGCTTTATCCCGATCTTGAGGTGCTGAGAAAACTGCATCAGGATCGCGAAGCGGCTAAACAAGGATTGCTAGATGGTCTGCATCAATATGGCTGTATACCGCAAAAGGTTGGGCGACGAGCTGACCGCTTAGCCATGAGTCCGGTCCTCAACCGTGGTTTGCAGCGTTACGTGGCGGATAGCGCCAGCGCTTTACTCGGCCTACAGCCAGAAGATTGGCTGGATATGGAAAAGCCCGTCAATATTCCGGGTACCAGCGACCAATATCCTAACTGGCGGCGTAAGCTTACCCAAACCCTAGAACAGATGTTTAGCGATCCTGATATTAATCTGCTTATCAGCGACTTAGATAAACGCCGCCGCAAGGTTTCTGCGGCTTAACTCAACGTCTCTGCCAATAGACCGTGAAAACGATTTTCGCGGTCTATTTTTCCGCTAATACTTTTTTCCCATTCGATATCACAAAAAATAACCCTCCGTTTAGCAAATGTATCTAGAAAAGCTGGCTATGCTTAAAAATGGTTAATTTATAAGTTAGCCACCCAATAAAAAAGCCAGCAGGCGGTGATGCTGTAGCGATTTGTGCCTTTGTGTTTTTACTCAAAAATTATCGAGTAACACTCACAAAAAATATTCTGAATGGCGGGCATGATGTCTATTAGCAATTATTCAGAAACGAATGATTGAATGATGGATTCATGCTGTGAATCTAAGGAAGAATGCCATGTCCGTACTTCCCAGCAGTCAAATGCTGCAACAGCTTCTAGCGGGTCATTGTGCTGACCCTTTTTCTATCTTAGGCATGCATCAAGCCTCCAAAGGTTTGGTGGTACGCGCTCTGCTGCCTGATGCAACGTCCGTGCAGGTGCTCGACCGCAAAACAACGCGTATGGTTGCTCAGCTTGATCTGATCGACGAACGCGGCTTTTTTACGGGCCTGTTGCCTCGCCGTAAAAATCCGTTTGATTATCTGCTCAACGTCGCATGGAACGATCATCAACAAATTATTGAAGACCCCTACCGTTTTGGCCCCTTACTCGGCGAAGTCGATAATTGGCTGCTCACCGAGGGTAAACATCTACGTCCCTATGAAAGTTTAGGCGCCCACCCCACGCATCTGGCTGATATCAGCGGCGTCAGCTTTGCCGTTTGGGCACCGAATGCGCAGCGGGTTTCCGTGGTTGGCGAATTTAATTTTTGGGACGGCCGCCGCCATCCCATGCGTATCCGACAAGAGAGCGGCATTTGGGAGCTTTTCATTCCCGGCGTGCAGGCGGGTCAACTGTATAAATTCGAGCTTATTGATGCACATGGCAACACCGTGCTTAAAGCCGATCCCTATGCCTTTGAAGCACAAATGCGTCCAGATACCGCCTCGCTAGTGACCCCATTACCAGACAAAGTTCCACCGGATGCAAAACGCAGCGCGGCTAATCAGCTCAACGCGCCGGTCTCCATCTATGAAGTGCATTTAGGCTCATGGCGACGCCACAGCGATAACAACTTCTGGCTCAGCTATCGTGAAATGGCAGAACAGCTGGTGCCCTACGTCAAAGACATGGGCTTCACCCATATCGAACTGCTGCCGATTAACGAACACCCGTTCGATGGCTCATGGGGCTATCAGCCGCTGGGCATGTACGCGCCAACTCGCCGTTTCGGTACGCCAGAAGACTTCCGCTACTTTATGGATAAAGCCCATGAAGCGGGGATCAACGTGCTGCTGGATTGGGTTCCCGGCCATTTCCCTAGCGATACTTGGGGGCTGGCAGAGTTCGACGGCACCGATTTATATGAATATTCAGATCCGCGCGAAGGCTATCATCAGGATTGGAACACCTTGATTTATAACTATTCACGCTATGAAGTGCGCAATTTCTTAGCCGGAAACGCGCTGTACTGGATGGAGCGTTACGGCATTGACGGCCTGCGCGTAGACGCCGTTGCGTCGATGATCCACCGCGATTACAGCCGCAAAGAGGGAGAATGGATCCCAAACTGCTTCGGCGGAAACCATAACCTCGAAGCCATCGATTTTCTGCGCTATACCAATAAAACCATCGGTGAACAGCGCCCCGGCGCCGTCACGATGGCAGAAGAGTCCACCGATTTTCCCGGCGTTACGCTGCCGCCAGACACCAACGGTTTGGGCTTCCATTACAAGTGGAATATGGGCTGGATGCACGACACGCTGGACTACATGAAGCTCGATCCGGTCCATCGTAAATATCACCATAACTTAATGACGTTTGGCCTGCTGTACGCATGGAGTGAAAACTTCGTACTGGCGCTGTCGCATGACGAAGTCGTGCACGGTAAGCGCTCCATGCTCGACAAAATGCCCGGCGATGCATGGCAAAAATTTGCCAACCTGCGCGCCTACTACGGTTTTATGTGGGCTCATCCGGGCAAAAAACTGCTGTTTATGGGCTGTGAATTTGCCCAAGGCCGCGAATGGAATTTCGAGACCAGCCTTGACTGGCATTTGCTAGAAGGTGAAGACAACTGGCACAACGGCGTACAGCGGCTGGTGCGCGATCTCAATCATTGCTATCGCGACTATCCGGCGCTGCATCGCTGGGATTGTGATGCGCGCGGCTTTCACTGGCGCGTCGTCGACGATCATGAGAATTCGGTGTTTGCCTTCGTTCGCCGCGATGAAACAGGCAACGAAGTTTTGGTTGTCAGCAACTTCACGCCAGTACCGCGCGAGCATTATCGCATCGGTGTTGAGCATGCAGGGCACTACCAAGAAATCATGAACACCGATTCTTACTATTACCACGGCAGCAATTTTGGCAATCAAGGCGGCGTCGATAGCCAACCCGTTGGCAGTCACGGATGTCAATATTCTATTGAGATCGCCGTGCCACCGCTGGCCACGCTCTATTTACAGCTAGCGCCTCAACCAGCGCCATCCTCGGAGGCCGTGTCTGATGCTAAAACCCGGTAACCCGGGCCCGTTGGGAGCCCACATCACGCCTGAAGGCGTCAATTTTGCGCTCTTCTCGTCTCACGCGACGCGGGTTGAGCTCTGCATTTTTGACAAAACTGGGCATCAGGAATCCTACGAGCTTCCGGCACGCAGCGGCGACGTTTGGCACGGGCTGTTACCTGGGGCAAAAGCGGGGTTGGAATATGGTTATCGCGTTCATGGCTCGTGGCGTCCTGAAAAGGGCCAGCGCTTTAACCCCGCTAAATTGCTGATCGATCCTTACGCTCGCGAACTCACGGGCACATTACCCTTGGACGATCGCCTGTGTGGCGGCCTACACGAGCCAGACTGGCGTGACGATCGCGATGTCGTCCCCCACTGCATCGTGCATGAAGAGATCTACGACTGGGAGAACGATCGTCCCCCTCATGTTTTATGGGGGGATACCGTGATTTATGAAGCTCATGTCCGCGGGCTTACCCAGCAACATCCGGGAATTCCAAAGGAATTACGCGGCAGCTACGCCGCTCTTTCTCATCCGGTGATGATTGAATACCTAAAACGTTTAGGCATTACCGCGTTGGAGCTGCTGCCGGTACAGCTTCATGCCGACGAGCCTCGTTTACAGAAAATCGGCCTCACCAACTATTGGGGCTACAACGTTCTCGCCCCGTTTGCCATCGAGCCGAGTTTTCACTCTGGCCGCAGCAAGACCACCCCGTTGAGTGAATTTCGCGACGCGGTCAAAGCGCTGCACGCCGCCGGAATTGAAGTCATTCTCGATGTTGTGTTTAACCATACCGCCGAGCTGGACGAGACCGGCCCGATGGTGTCATTGCGCGGCATCGATAACCGCAGCTATTACTGGCGAAACGCGCAAGGCGCGTTAGAAAACTGGACCGGCTGTGGCAACGCGCTGAGGTTAACGCAGCCGCATAGCGTGCAGTGGGTCATGGACTGCCTGCGCTATTGGGTTGAAGAGTGCCATGTGGATGGTTTTCGCTTTGATTTAGGCACCGTGCTTGGACGCAACGCTGATTTTCATCGGCATGCGCCGTTGTTTATTACCATCGCCCAAGATCCTGTTCTCTCTCGGGTGAAGTTCATCGCCGAACCGTGGGATATCGGCCCCAATGGCTACCAGTTAGGGCATTTTCCTCTCACCTTTTCGGAATGGAACGATCGTTATCGGGATGAAGTTCGCCAGTTTTGGTTACAGGGCTCTGTCAGCGCAGGCGCGTTTGCCGAGCGTTTTGCAGCCTCAAGCCCGTTATTTCGCCATCACGGGCGCGCACCGTCGTCGAGCATTAACCAAATCACCGCTCACGACGGCTTTACCCTGCACGATTTAGTGAGTTTTAACGACAAACATAATCTGGCTAACGGCGAGGAAAACCGCGACGGCACTAACAGCAATTACAGCAACAACCACGGCGTGGAAGGGATAGACGCCGATGAGGACGTTCAGCGCCGAAGAAGCCGTAGCCAGCGGGCATTGCTTGCCACGCTGCTGCTCTCACAAGGCGCACCGATGATTCTGGCCGGAGATGAAATGGGTCACAGTCAGCAAGGCAATAACAATGCGTACTGCCAAGACAATGAAATCGCTTGGCTAGATTGGTCCTGCGCAGATACCGCCTTAACGGAGTACACCGCCTCGCTAATTCAGCTGCGTAAGCGCATTCCTGCGCTCTGCGCCAACCGGTGGTGGGATGAAAACGATGGCAACGTGGTCTGGCTGAACGCCCATGCACAGCCGCTCACGCCCGATGAATGGCAGGCTATCGGTCCGTCACTGCTACAGATTCAGCTATCTGGCGACTGGTTAATGATCGTGAATCCAGCGCAGAACGACGCTGAGGTTTGCCTTCCTGCGGGTCATTGGCAAGCGTCTGCGCCATTCAACGCATTGGATACCGTAAACAACACTGAACGCGTGGTCATGCCTGCACACAGCATATGCGTACTGATTCGTTCATAGCCCTACAACGCGCAGTCCAAGGCCTAAAGAGCGGACTGCACGCATAAAAACAAGGAGTCAGAAATGGTTAAGTCAGAAAATCAGAACCAGTTGATGTTGGCCCGTCAATTACCTCAGCAGTCTGTGGCCCTGATTCTGGCAGGTGGCCGCGGCTCTCGCTTGAAGGATCTCACCAAAACGCGTGCGAAACCGGCCGTTCACTTTGGCGGTAAATTTCGTATCGTCGATTTTGCGCTATCGAACTGCATCAACTCAGGCATCCGTCGCATTGGGGTAATCACCCAATATCACTCTCATACCTTGGTGCAGCACATTCAGCGTGGTTGGTCGTTCCTGAACGAGTCAATGAATGAGTTTGTCGATCTCCTGCCCGCTCAGCAGCGCGATGCGTCAGAACATTGGTACAAAGGAACCGCCGATGCGGTGTATCAAAATCTGGATATCATTCGGCGCTATGACGCTGAATTTGTGGTTATTCTTGCTGGCGACCATATCTACAAAATGGACTATTCGCGCATGCTGATCGACCATGTGGAGAGCGGTGCAGAATGTACCGTGGCCTGTATCCCCGTGCCGCGTAGCGAGGCAAGCGAATTTGGTGTGATGGAAGTTGGCGACGATCACCAGATTTTGAAGTTTCTGGAAAAACCACAGAATCCACCCGCCATGCCCGGCAACGAAGATATGTCGCTCGCCAGCATGGGCATTTATGTGTTTAACGCAGAATATCTTTATCAGCTGCTGGAAGAAGACATGAGCCTCACGGATTCCTTCCACGATTTTGGTAAAGACCTGATCCCCAAAATTACCGCTCAGGGAAAAGCATGGGCGCATCCCTTCACGCTTTCCTGCGTTACCAGCACCGACGAGCACGACGTGGCCCCGTACTGGCGCGACGTTGGAACCCTAGATGCCTATTGGCGCGCCAATCTCGATTTGGCTTCAGTCACGCCAGAACTCGACATGTACGACAAACGCTGGCCAATTCGAACCTATATGGAGTCACTGCCGCCCGCCAAGTTTGTCCAAGACCGTTCAGGCAGCCACGGCATGACCATGAACTCCTTGGTATCAGGCGGCTGCATTATTTCAGGCTCCGTGGTCGTTCACTCGGTGCTGTTCCCTCGGGTTCGCGTTAATTCGTTCTGCACCATTGATTCATCTGTTTTATTACCTGACGTCAACATTGGCCGCTCATGCCGCCTACGCCGCTGCATTATCGACCGCGCCTGCGTTCTGCCTGAAGGCATGGTGATTGGCGAAAACGCAGAAGAAGATAGCAAGCGTTTTTACCGCTCTGAAGGCGGCGTTGTCTTGGTCACGCGCGAAATGTTGGCTCGTTTATGAGATGAAATTGTGGATGTAGCTCCCTGCAAACAGAAAAGCGGATGGGAGCAACCGCCACTCTGACTGAGGACTACCGATGTACGTATTGCACGTCTGTTCCGAACTGTTTCCCCTGCTTAAAACAGGTGGATTAGCCGACGTTGTCGGTGCAATGCCTGCTGCGCAAATTGCTCAGGGAGCGAATGTCCGCGTTCTTCTCCCTGGGTTTCCGGCGCTGAAAGAGGGTATCCCTGAAACCCATGAAGTCGCCACGCTGGATACCTTTGCCGGTCGCGTTACGCTGCGTTTTGGTCATTATCAAGGCGTGGGTATCTATTTAATTGATGCCCCGCATCTTTATGACCGCCCCGGCAGCCCGTATCACGATCAGGCGATGTATGCCTACTCTGACAACCATCGGCGTTTCGGTTTGCTGGGATGGGTTGCGGCAGAGCTAGCCAGCGGCTGTGACCACTTTTGGCGTCCACAGGTCGTTCATGCTCATGATTGGCATGCAGGCCTTGCCTGCGCGTATCTGGCGGCGCGTGGTCGCCCTGCTCGCTCTGTATTTACCGTGCACAATCTTGCCTATCAGGGCTTATTTTCAGCCCATCACATGGCTGAGCTGTATCTACCACAGGATTTCTTCCAGATTTATGGGCTGGAATTCTATGGCCAAATCTCATTCTTAAAAGCCGGGCTGTTTTACGCCGATCACGTCACCACGGTCAGCCCTACCTATGCAAAAGAAATCACCCGCCCTGAATTCGCCTATGGCATGGAAGGGCTATTACAGCAGCTTGAACGCGAAGGCAGGCTTAGCGGCATTCTCAACGGCGTTGATGATGCTATTTGGGATCCCGCGACCGATAAACTCATCGCCAACTGCTATCAGCGGGAAAATCTCAAAGAGAAGGCGCTAAACAAACAGCATCTGCAAACCGCCATGGGTTTAGACGTCGATCCGGAGAAACCGATCTTTGCGGTTGTCAGCCGTTTAACCAGCCAAAAGGGATTGGATTTAGTGCTTGAAGCGCTGCCCACGCTATTAAACGGCGGAGGGCAGCTAGCGCTGCTCGGTGCGGGCGATGCGCCTTTACAAGAGGCATTTCTGGCCGCTGCGGCCGCCTATCCCGGTCAGGTTGGCGTGCAAATCGGTTATCACGAAGCCTTCTCACATCGAATCATTGCGGGATCCGACGTTATTTTAGTTCCGAGCCGCTTTGAGCCCTGCGGGCTGACCCAACTGTACGGACTGAAATACGGCACCCTGCCACTGGTGCGCCATACCGGCGGTTTAGCCGACACGGTGAACGACTGCTCGCTGGAAAATCTCTCCGAAGGCAGCGCCAGCGGTTTTGTCTTTAATGACTGTGATGCCAAAGATTTGTCGAATGCGCTACGCCGCGCCTTTGTTCTCTGGACGCGCCCAACGCTGTGGCGCTACGTGCAGCGCCAAGCCATGGCGCAAAACTTCAGCTGGGAAAAAGCGGCCGTGAGCTATTTAGATCTCTACCGCCGACTTTAGCCAGATACAGAATTCATCGGCATGGCTGGCGCTAATTGCATGACTTGCCATCGATGCTGTAACCCATATTTTTCATTATCGGGGTGTACTGATTATGACTTCACCGTTTAGCTATACTTCGCCCGTTGTCAGCGTCGAGGCGCTTAAACACTCGATTGCTTACAAACTGATGTTTGTGGTTGGTAAAGATCCGTCCATCGCTAACCAGCATGACTGGTTAAACGCCACGCTATTCGCGGTGCGAGACAGAATGGTCGAGCGCTGGCTACGTTCCACACGCGCTCAGTTCTCGCAGGATGTACGCCAGGTTTACTACCTTTCTATGGAGTTTTTGCTTGGTCGCACGCTTTCTAACGCCTTAATGGCGATGGGCGTGTATGACGAAACCAAGCAAGCCTTAGACGAAATGGGGCTCGACCTTGAAGAGCTTATCGATGAAGAGATCGACCCAGGTCTTGGCAACGGTGGTCTTGGTCGATTAGCGGCCTGTTTTCTCGATTCCATGGCAACGCTCGCCCTACCAGCACGCGGCTACGGTATCCGCTATGAATACGGCATGTTCAAACAGAACATCGTTAATGGGCAGCAGGCGGAGTCCCCCGATAACTGGCTGGAATACGGCAATGCATGGGAGTTTGTGCGGCATAACACGCGCTATCGAGTTCGATTCGGTGGACGTATTCAGCAAGAGGGCAATCGCGCCCGCTGGTTGGAAACTGAAGAAGTGCTGGCGCTAGCTTTTGACCAAATTATTCCAGGCTTTGACACCGATGCGACTAACACTCTGCGTTTATGGTCAGCGCGCGCCAGTAGCGAAATCAATTTAGGTAAGTTTAATCAGGGCGATTACTTTGCCGCGGTAGAGGATAAAAACCACTCGGAAAACGTGTCCCGCGTGCTCTACCCGGACGATTCAACCTATTCAGGCCGTGAGCTGCGCCTGCGTCAGGAATACTTCCTCGTCTCCGCGACGGTGCAAGATATTCTCCATCATCATTGGCAAACGCATCACACTTTGCAGAATCTCGCCGAGAAAATTGCCATCCACCTGAACGACACCCACCCAGTGCTTTCGATTCCCGAATTAATGCGGCTACTCATTGACGATCATAAATTCACGTGGGAAAGCGCTTGGTCTATCGTGGTGCAGGTTTTCTCCTACACCAACCATACGTTAATGAGCGAAGCCCTCGAAACGTGGCCGGTAGACATGTTGGGCAAAATTTTACCGCGCCATCTACAGCTTATTTTCCAGATCAACGACCATTTCCTGAAAGACGTGAAAGAGCAATATCCTAATGATGATGCGTTGCTGTCACGCGTTTCTATTATCGATGAAACCAATGGTCGTCGCGTGCGTATGGCATGGTTGGCGGTGATTGCCAGCCATAAAGTAAACGGTGTATCTGAGCTGCATTCCGAACTGATGGTGCAATCACTGTTTGCCGATTTTGCTCGTCTGTTCCCGAACCGTTTCTGCAATAAAACCAACGGTGTCACTCCACGTCGCTGGCTGGCGCTGGCTAACCAGCCGCTGTCAAAAGTGCTGGATGAAAACATCGGACAAAGATGGCGCACCGATTTAAGCCAGCTTAATGAGCTGTTAGCGCACATCGACTATCCGACCTTCATTCGCGATGTGCAACAGGCCAAGCTGCACAATAAAAAACAGCTCGCCGTATACGTCGCGCAAAAGCTTAATGTAGTGCTAGATCCTAATGCGCTATTCGACGTGCAGATCAAAAGGATCCACGAATATAAGCGCCAATTGCTGAACGTGTTGCATGTCATCACCCACTACAATCGTATCCTGCAAGATCCTGAAAACGATTGGACACCACGGGTGAAGATCTTTGCCGGTAAAGCGGCCTCGGCCTATTACAACGCTAAGCAAATAATCCATTTGATCAACGATGTGGCTAAAGTGATCAACAACGATGAGCGCATCAAAGGCAAGCTCAAAGTTGTTTTCATCCCTAACTATGGCGTCAGTTTGGCACAGATGATTATTCCAGCCGCCGATCTTTCAGAGCAGATTTCCACGGCGGGCACCGAAGCATCGGGTACTAGCAACATGAAATTTGCGCTCAACGGCGCATTAACTATCGGCACGTTAGACGGCGCAAACGTGGAAATGCTCAAGCACGTAGGTGAAGAGAATATCTTTATCTTCGGCAATACCACCGAGCAGGTTGAAGCGCTGCGTAATAATGGCTATAACCCGCGCCAAATCTACGAACAGGATCCTGAGCTAAACCAAGCGCTCACCCAAATTGCGACGGGCGCCTTCAGCCCTGAAGATCCGCGCCGCTATGCAAGCCTCTTTGATTCATTGGTGAACTTCGGCGATCACTATCAGCTACTGGCGGATTACCGTAGCTATATTGATACACAAGACAAAGTGGATGAGCTTTATAAAACGCCAAATGAATGGACACACCGCGCGGTGATGAATATCGCCAATATGGGGTATTTCTCGTCTGACCGAACGATTCAGGAGTACGCGGATGAGATATGGAATATTAAAGCGGTGAAGTTGTAGAGAACGAAGAAAAGACCCCCTTTCAGCCTCCCCCTTCGCAGGGGGAGGAGCCGATTGAGGATCTTACAAGCATCACCGAACAGTGCCCTCCCCTGTGAAGGGGAGGGCTAGGGTGGGGTCATGCAGTCATTATGACTTATGCTCTGCCAGCCACTGCGCGACGCGCTGTTTCTGGGCATCATCCAGCCACATACCTAACTTGGTTCGGCGCCAGATCGCATCATCAAGCTCAACCACCCACTCTTCGGCAACCAGATAACGCAGCTCAGCTTCATACAGATGATGGCCAAAGTGCTCGCCCAGATCTTCCAGCGATTGCGCAGTTCCGATCAGCTGTTCAGCGCGAGTGCCGTAAGTGCGCACGTAGCGGCGGGCTAACGCTTCTGGCAACCACGTAAAGCGGCGACGCAGCTGCGCAGCATAGCTATCACGATCGGTGCCTAAATCGCCCCCCGGCAATACACCGTTTTTAGTCCATGCAGGACCACTGTTATCGTAATAACCAGACAGTTTTTCTAGCGCATGTTCAGCCAGTTTACGATAGGTGGTGAGCTTACCGCCAAATACGGAAAGCAGCGGCGCTTTACCATCCTGATCGTGCACGTCGAGCGTATAGTCACGGGTGATCGCCTGTGGAGAATCTGATTCGTCATCACACAGCGGACGCACACCGGAATAAGTCCAGACGATATCGTCTTTGCTCAACTGTTTCTTGAAGTGATCGTTATAAACCTTCAGCAGGTAATTCACTTCATTATCATCAATCTTCACATCATGCGGATCGCCGTTATATTCCACGTCGGTAGTCCCGATGATAGAAAACTCATCCATCCACGGGATCACAAAGACGATACGATGATCTTCGTTTTGCAGGATATAAGCCTGCGGCTGATTATGGACACGCGGAACCACAATATGGCTGCCTTTGATCAGACGAATACCATAAGGAGATTTCAGCTCCAATCCATTATCGAAGAAATGTTTTACCCATGGGCCGGTGGCATTCACCAGACCTTTGGCACGCCAGGTAAAGACTTCACCCGTGTCTGCGTTTTTGGCTTCAACCACCCACAATCCATTTTCACGATAGGCGCGAGTGACCTGAGTACGAGTGCGAACTTCACCACCCCGCACCACAACTTCTTGCGCGTTTAACAGCACCAGACGAGCATCATCAACCCAGCAATCTGAATACTCAAATCCACGCGTTAAGCTGGATTTCAAGACAGATTCAGGACCGAAGCGTAGGCCTTTGCTGCTTGGCAAGCTGGTGCGTTTACCCAAATGATCATAAAGGAACAGGCCTGTACGGATCATCCAAGCTGGGCGCAAATGTGGCTGATGTGGTAAGCGGAAACGCATCGGGAAAGCGATATGCGGCGCAAGTTTCAGCAGAACTTCACGCTCTGCCAAGGCTTCGCTCACCAAACGAAACTCATAGTGCTCCAGATAGCGCAGGCCACCGTGGATTAATTTGGAGCTCGCAGATGACGTGGCACAGGCCAAATCTTTAGCCTCCAGCATCAGAACGGAAAGCCCGCGTCCTGCCGCATCCGCAGCGATACCGGCACCGTTAATGCCACCACCGATAACGATCAAGTCTTTGGTTTCCACTTTCCCCTCCGGATGCTCGAAACAGTTCTAATTTTGTCGTTGATGATAGAAAAACAATCGAATAATGTTCGTTTACGAGCATTATAATACTCACAAACCAACATTAGCGCCAGAAATTAACCAAACAAAAACATTTCAGCGTGATGAAGATAACAGTTGAGAGATAATAAAATTACATACTGTGTGGGTATTAGAAAGCATAGCCGCCCAAGCTGATAAACTTAGGCGTCGAAAGGGAAAGACTAGTTACGAATTTCTTCGAGCAATTCTGGATATTTATCAAGCAATTTTAACAACTTGATGGTCGATACATGGGGCAGCGCTTTGCCTGTTTCGTAGCGCGAAAATGCGTTCACACCGCCGCCAAAGATCTCACCGGCTTCACTTTGGGAAAGGTTCAGCTTTTTTCGCATTGCCACCACGTACTCAGGATCGATGATGGAAGCATTAACCTGCTTGTTGAACTCCGTCAAAATGCTGTCGATACGCAGAGACTCTTCTTTAAAAATCACACCTTCCCCGCAGTCTAAACACCAGTCAGCCCCCACAGCTTTAACCACTGTAGACTGCCCTTTATAGGTAAATGGAATGTCACGGTAATCTTTAATCATATTTTTCGAACCACACTCAGGGCAGTGCATGATCTAACTCCTTAAACGAAACGATGAGAACATCATCAACAACCGTTAATTTCAAATAGAGAGACACCTTGTCCAGATGGCAATGGTAAACATCCTGCCAGATACGATGGTCATCGTAAGTTGTCATACTCTTATAGAAATCTTGGGGCGAGAGCTCATAGACAACGCGATACATATCAGCAAGGCCAAAATGTATCAGCTCAGCATCACGGTGCGCTGATTTGGTTATCCTAACCATCCCCTTCCCAATCAAGTTCCGTACCTTTTCCAAGCTACAATGCGGCGTTCGCTTCTCCATCGGCTCTCCTTAGCAATATAACCTAATAGGTTAATTTGATCGATTAATAAACCATCAATAACAATTTATTGGAGCTTAAAATTGACTCAAGGACAGCCGCACGTAACTGCGAAACCGATTCAGAGAAATTCGTGAGACTTACAGCGCTGCAGGCGCTTTTGGAATCCACCGCGCATTAAAAAGCTATGGGAAAAGACAAAGCAAAACGCACAGACCAAACTGGCTCTGTGCGTTTAGAAATAGAGAGGGAAAGGCTTAGCAGATTTCGAGCTGAACTTCGTGCTGCTCAATGATTTTCTGAATACTGGCCGGTGGCTGTTCATCAGTGAACAGATAATCAATCAGATCCATGTTGCCTAGATTCACCATCGCATTACGGCCAAATTTAGAGTGATCCGTAACTAAGATTACGCAGCGTGAGTTTTCGATAATAGCGCGCTTGGTGCGTACTTCATGGTAATCAAACTCCAGCAATGAGCCGTCCATATCAATACCGCTGATGCCAAGAATGCCGTAGTCCAAACGAAACTGAGAGATAAAATCTAGCGTGGCTTCGCCCATGATGCCGCCGTCACGGGTTCGCACTTCGCCACCCGCCAGTATCAATCGAAAGTCTTCTTTGCCCATCAGCAAAGTCGCAACGTTAAGGTTGTTGGTGACGACACGCAAATTACGATGATTCAGCAATGCATGCGCGACCGCTTCCGGCGTGGTGCCGATATCAATAAACAGCGTGGCACCGTCGGGGATCAGGCTAGCAACGTGCTGTGCGATACGCGCTTTTTCGGCCGACCACATGATTTTGCGATCGTGATAAGCCGCATTCACCGAGCTGGATGGAAGTGCTGCGCCACCGTGATGACGCTGAATTTTGTTTTGCTCCGCCAAGTCGTTCAGATCGCGGCGAATCGTCTGCGGGCTCACCGCAAAGTGCTCGACCAACTCTTCCGTGCTCACATATCCTTGCTGGCGAACGAGATCGATTATCGCGTCATGGCGCTGTGTCTGCTTCACATCAATTCCCCTGAGTTACCGGATGTCCGGCGGTTAGACGTTGCTCTTACGCTGATGTCTTGCGCTGATGATGGGCATCCCAAAACGCCATCAACAGTCCAATCACTAAGCCTGCAATATGCGCACCGTTTGCGACCGACATTCCAAACCAATCAAAATGTCCGGCCACCAGCCATAGCACTGAAAAAACCATCAGGCCCCGTGGCATATTGATACCCATTTGCGGAGCGCGTTCACCACACCACCACACATAGCCCATCAACGCATACACGACGCCAGACAGACCACCAAAATTAGACCCACTAAACAGTGACTGCGCCCAGCCGCTCATAAAGGCCGCAACTAACGCAATTTGCAACAGCTTGCCTACACCTAAGCGTTTTTCAACCTGCCCACCAAGATACCACCACCACATGAGATTAAAGATGATGTGCACCGCTGAGAAATGCAAAAACGCATGGCTCACCCAGCGCCAAACCTGAAAATATTGGCTTGAATCTGCGGGCCACGCTAGCCAGTTCATGACGGTTTCATCACCCAGCATTAGCATTAACAGATAGACCACTACGCAGATAGCCGTAACTCCTACCGTTAAGGGGCCGGTCTGTCGGGTAAAACTTTTCAGATAGCTAAAGCTGCCATATTTCAAGCCGCTGTGCGTTGATCCCGCATGCCAGCTGGCCGCCTGATAGCGCGGATGCAAAGGCTCTTGCAAAAAGCACGCAAGCTCTTGTTCAACCTGCGTCTGTTGAGCGTCGTCAGCGAGCCAAAGCACAACCTCGTCGTTGTGTACTTCTAACTCTAAACGCACGCCCTGCGTCGCCATATAATCAATAAACGCCTGCGCCAGCCTTGGGTTAGGCAGGGAAATAATACGAACCATGAATACCTGCTTGTTAAAATTGGCACCCTACTGATGCCTAATTGGCGCTACAGGGATGAGCTCTCGACCTGCTGCGGATAAGCACGGGCCCATGCTTCAAATCCGCCATCGATGCTGTATACCTCTTCAAATCCTTGGTGCAGCAAATACTGCGCTGCGCCACGGCTGCTATTACCGTGATAGCACATCACCATCACCGGTGTATCGAATTCATTGTTTTGCATAAAGTTTTGCAGCGTTTCATTGGTCAAATGAAATGCGCCTTGGGCATGCCCGGCGGCATAGCTCTGCGGATCGCGAATATCCACCAACGCTACACCCGATTGTTGTAACTTTTGCTGTGCCTGTTCAACTGAAATAACGACAAACTGTTCCATAACACCATTCCATTACTGTATTCAAATTGCCCGCATTGTAACGAACATGTTACTGACAAAAAACCGCATTAAGCATATGGAATTGTTGCTAAAACCGTAGGACACAACAACCTAAAGACCATCAAGAGATTGCGGTTTTTAGCCAGAAATGCAAGAACTAAACGAGCGATTACGAAAATTCATGGTATTTAATCGCTCATTTTTCCCTTCTCTTGCCACGCAAACCAAGGCGAAATGCCATAGACTTAAGGGAATAGCATCACAGGAGGTCTTATGAAAAACCTAATTCGTGCTGTGCTCCCCGCTCTGTTGCTCTCTCCATTATCACTTTTTTGCAGTGTAAATGCCTATGCGCAGTCGGCCGTCATACAGCAGCAACAGCAAATGATCCAACAACAGCAACAAGGTTTCCAAAACCAAAACAGCAGTTTCAATCAACAGCAGTTGCGTAATACGCAAACTCAAATCCAGCGAGATAATCAAGCGCAGCAGATACACCAGTTGAATGAAAACATGCGTCTGAATGCCGATCAGCAATGGCAAAATAACAATCAGCAGCGCATGCTCAATAATCAGAACCGCCAACAACGTCAACAGCAGCTACAACTTAATCAGATGGATCAGCAGAAAAAAGTGAATAATCAAAGAATGCTGAACCAGCAAAATACCGTGGATCAGAATAGAAAAAATAACGGTGGGCAGTAGGCCATATATATCGAATGGCCCCCTCCCTAACCCTCCCCTTAGCAGGGGAGGGAACTGTTCGGTGATGTTTGTAAGAATCTCGATCTGCCCCTCCCCCTGCCAAGGGGAGGTTGGGAGGGGGTCAGCTCCCCAATTTAGAGAGATTCACGGTCTGCAAAATCAGCACCGATCACATCAATTTTATCAGTACAGATGCAATCAACGCCCCAATCCAGCAGCAATCGGGCGCGTTTCGGGTTATTCACCGTGTACACCAGAATACGCAGCCCGGCAGCTTTGATATCCGCAACGCGTTCCGCAGTCAGCTCATTGTGATCGATATGCAATGAAACGCAGCCTAAGCGCGTGGTTAACGCCAGCCACTCTTCATCCCATGTTTCAAGCAGCAAACCGCGTGGCAATTCAGGAACCGCTTCTTGCGCCTCGGCCAATGACTCAACCGAAAAAGAGGAGAGCAAAGGCGGAACCGGATGCGTTGCCCATAACGTTTTCGCCGCTAGTGCAACGACCCGCCCTGTTTCACGTTCAACGCCGGTCGTGGGTTTAATCTCAATATTCGCCGCTAGGCCAAATTCACGACAGCGATCGGCAACCTGCGAGAGCAGCGGCAAAGGTTCATCGCGGAACGCGCGGCCAAACCAGCCTCCGGCATCGAGACTCACCAGTTTTTCCCAAGGCAAATCACCGGCGACGCCCCAACCATTAGTGGTACGTTCCAGATTATCGTCGTGCAGCAAAAAAATTTGCCCATCGGCGCTAAGTTTGGCATCAAACTCAATCATTTTATGCCCATACTCCGCGCCAATATCAATGGCCGCTAAGGTGTTCTCTGGCGCCAGTTTGCCACCACCGCGGTGGGCGATAATTTTTGGATAGGGCCAATATGTTGTCATCTTGTACTCCGCCATAAAGGCTTTACTTCAGGTTCACGGCTCAATACGCAAACCGGTTGTTATATCGAAGAAATGCAGGTTTTCCTGTGGCAGAACCAACCGCAGTTCGCTTCCTGACTCAGGGAGAATTTGATGAGGCAAGCGCAGGATCACGCCGTGCTCCCCCCACTGCCCGTGCGCTAGATTATCGGCGCCCAGCAATTCCAACGTCATTACCGTAAACGGGTTTCCGCCTTCTGACTCAGCCGCACGACGCAGATGCTCAGGACGAATACCGAGCGTCAGCGCTTGCCCTGCCAGCTTGTTCAATGGCTGTTCTAGCCGCAGCTGCGGGCCATTGTTAACCTCGAAAGTCAGTCCGTCTGCGCTAATCTGACCATCAAGCAGATTCATCGCAGGCGATCCCATAAAACCAGCGACAAAGCGACTGGCTGGGCGATGATAAATCTCGGTCGGCGTTCCTATCTGCTCAGCGACACCCTTGTTAAGCACAATCACGCGCTGGGCGAGCGTCATGGCCTCAACCTGATCATGCGTCACATACAGGCTGGTCGTTTTTAAGCGACGGTGCAACTGTTGCAGCTCAAGGCGCATCTGAACGCGCAGTTTTGCATCAAGATTGGATAACGGTTCGTCGAACAGGAATACCGCTGGCTCACGCACGATTGCGCGCCCCATCGCGACTCGCTGGCGTTGCCCGCCAGATAGCTCGCTTGGCTTGCGGGTTAAGAGCGGCCCTAATTCAAGAATAGCGGCCACCTCTTCCACCTTGGTGCGAATGAGTTCTTTGCCCAAACCGCGAATTTTCAGGCCGTAGGCCATATTATCAAATACGCTCATGTGCGGATAAAGCGCATAGTTTTGAAACACCATCGCCACACCGCGATCTTTAGGTTCTTTATGCGTCACGCGATCGTCATCGATATAAATATCACCGCCGGTCGTTTCCTCAAGCCCGGCGACCATCCGTAGCAGCGTCGATTTCCCACAGCCAGACGGGCCAACCATTACGATAAACTCACCGTCGGCAACATCCAGATCGATCCCTTTGATTATCGCATTCTTGCCGTCATAGCTTTTGCTAACGGTCTGTAATTTTAAACGTGCCATTCAGTTATTTCTCGCTATCAACCAGACCACGGACGAACCAGCGCTGCATACCCAATACCACCAACAGCGGTGGTAATAGCGTCATCAGCAATGCGGCCATCACAAGTTGCCACTGCGTTGCGCTTTCTCCACTGGAGATAGCGCTTTTAATACCCGCGACCGCCGTTCCCATTGAGGGATCGCTAGTTATCAGCAATGGCCAAAGATATTGATTCCACCCATAGATAAACGTAATAACAAACAGCGCCGCTAAATTCGTTTTAGAAAGAGGAAACAGCACATCGCGGAAAAAGCGCATCGGCCCCGCACCGTCGATACGCGCAGCCTCTAGCAGCTCATGCGGCAACGTCATAAAAAACTGTCGAAATAAAAACGTGGCGGTTGCCGAAGCCATCAGCGGCAGCGTTAATCCCGTGTAGCTATCCATCAGATTTAGGTTTGCCATCACTTCAACCGTGGGAAATATCCTCACCTCGACCGGCAACATTAGAGTGATGAATATCAACCAGAAGAACAGGTTACGCAATGGAAAACGGAAATAGACAATGGCAAATGCTGAAAGCATCGAGACCGTAATTTTCCCCACCGTAATCACGAGCGCCATAATAAAGCTATTCATCAACTGAATGCCAAACGGTGCTCCAGCGCTACCCACGCCCTGATGCCAAACCTGCGAAACGTTATGCCACAGCTGTGAACCGGGGATCAGCGTCATCGGCACATCAAACACCTGTTGCTTATCGAGCGTTGCAGCAACGAACGCCACATACAGCGGGAATAAAATCACCATCACGCCCAACACCAGCATAATGTGGCAAAACACATCTAAGCCTTTACGGTTCTCAATCATTGGTAACGTACCTTACGCTCAACGTAGCGGAATTGGATCAGGGTTAACGCAATGACCATCAGCATCAGAACCACCGACTGCGCGGCTGAGCTGGAAAGATCAAGCCCCGCAAATCCCTCACGGTAGATTTTATAAATCAGCGTTGTCGTGGATTGCCCTGGCCCACCGCCGGTGGCTGCATCAATAACCGGAAAGGTGTCGAAGAAGGCGTAAACCAGATTAACCACCAACAAGAAGAAGCTCACCGGAGAAATCAGCGGCAACACAATGTGAAAGAAGCGGCGAATCGGCCCCGCACCATCGATGGCGGCAGCTTCGAGCAAAGACTTAGGCACAGACTGTAATGCGGCGAGGAAAAACAAGAAGTTATAGCTCACCTGTTTCCATACCGAGGCCAGCACCACCAAAAACATGGCCTGACCGCTGTTTTGTGCATGGTTCCAGTTATAGCCCACCGCGCCAAGAAAATGTGACACCAGCCCCAGCCCCGGATTAAACAAAAACATCCACAGCACGGCGGCGATAGTGGGCGCAACCGCGTAAGGCAAGATAAACAAGGTTTGATAAATGCGGCGACCGCGCAAAACATGATTCACCAGCGCGGCAAAAAATAGCGACAGCACCAATCCAAAAAATGTGACCAAGCCGCTAAACCATAGCGTGGTGCGAAACGCGCCCAAATAGTAAGGATCGTGCCAAAGCGAAACAAAGTTTTGCCAACCGACAAACTCACTGGAAAGGCCGAAAGGATCGAGACTTTGTACCGAATACCATAGCGCTTCACCCGCAGGCCACAGGAAGAAAATCGCGGTGATTAAAAGCTGTGGAGCCACCAGCGCATAGGGCAACCAGCTGCATTTAAACGTGGGAGTTAGGGAACTCATAACACCTCAAAATTTGCTACCAGATACAGGCACCTGCCAATCACTTCATCTCTAAGGCGATTGGCAAGGTAGAACCAAAAACTACTTCGCCGATTTTTCAAAGCGCTCTAACAGCTGATTGCCGCGTAATACCGCTTCATCCAGTGCCTGCTGTGGCGTTTTCTTACCGGTCCAAACACCCTCAAGCTCTTCATCAACCACGGTACGAATTTGCGGCATATTGCCTAAACGGACGCCCTTGGTGAACGCCAACGGCGGCTTGTTCAGCATTTGTCGCGTGGCGACATCTGCGCCCGGATTTTTATCATAGAAGCCCTGCTGTTTGGTCAGCTCATAGGCCGCCGTCGTGATCGGCAGATAGCCGGTTTTTTGATGCCATTCGGCGGCAATCTCTGGCTTGGCTAAGAATTGGAAGAACTCCGCTACGCCTTTATAAGTTTCAGGCTTTTTGCCGTTCATCACCCACAGGCTGGCACCGCCGATAATGGCATTTTGCGGGGCATCTTTTGCGTCGGCGTCGTAGGGCATAAAGGCCACGCCGTAGTTAAATTTGGCATACTGTTTAATGTTGGCAAGCGAGCCGGAAGAGCCGGTCATCATGGCACAGTCGCCGTTATAGAATTTCGCCGTTGGCTCATCTTTACGGCCAAAGTAGCTGAAATCGCCTTTTTTGAGCATGTCGGACAGCAGCTGAATATGCTTCACCTGCAATGGCTTGTTAAACTCTAAACGCGCCGACGGGCCGCCAAAGCCGTTGTTTTCCGTGGCAAAAGGAACACCGTTCCACGCGCTGAAGTTTTCCAGTTGTACCCAGCCCTGCCAGCCAGACGCATATCCGCAGCTCATGCCGCTAGCGCGTAGCTTCGCCGCGTCGTCTGCCAGCGCCTGCCATGTTTTTGGTGGCTCATCCGGATTTAAACCCGCCTTTTTAAAAGCGTCTTTGTTGTAGTAGAGCACCGGCGTTGAACTATTGAACGGCTGAGAAAGAAGTTGCCCAGAAGTATTATCGGCGTAATAGCCTGCGACGGTTGGAACAAACTGGGACTCATCGAAAGGAATGCCCGCCTCTTTGAATACCTGATAAACCGGCTTAATCGCCTGTTTAGCCTGCATCATGGTGGCGGTGCCGACTTCATAAACCTGCAAGATTGCTGGCGCTTTACCCGCGCGGAAAGCCGCAATCCCCGCCGCTAGGCTTTGCTCATAGTCGCCTTTGTAAACCGGCACCACTTTGTATTCATTTTGAGATTGGTTAAAACGCTGAGCAAGGCTATCGACTTCAGTACCGAGCTCCGCCTCCATCGAATGCCAGAACGGAATTTCAGTGACCGCCAACGCGGGAGCGCTGAGGCAAAATGTGACCGCCAAGCTACAGATGCTGCGTTTTATTGTCTTATTCATCATGCTAAATCCCCGTCGAATGAGTGTTATCACCGTAAAAGTTGAGTGATAAAGAACGTCTTATTTTCGGGATGTACCATGACATGCGCGTATGACAGAAAAATAACCGATAGGTGAAGGAAATGTGACGGAGGGATGACGGTAACAAAGGAAAATCAGCCATCCTCAAATAAACGAAGATGGCCGAGAATTCTATCCGCCCAAATAGGCACTACGCACGGCGCTGTTTGCTAACAGCGCTGAGCCGCTGTCTTCCAGCACCACGTGCCCGTTTTCAAGCACGTAGCCACGGTCGGCCAGCTTGAGCGCCTGATTGGCATTTTGTTCGACCAGAAATATGGTCATGCCCTCTTCGCGCAGCTGTTGAATGGTATCGAAAATTTGCAGAATGATGATGGGCGCTAGGCCCAGCGACGGTTCATCGAGCAGCAACAGCTTAGGCTGGCTCATCAAGGCACGCCCGATTGCCAGCATCTGCTGTTCACCACCGGACATGGTGCCTGCGCGCTGTATACGACGTTCATACAAACGAGGGAACAGATCGTAAACTCGCGCAATACGCTCTTGATACTGGTGGCGATCGGCAAAGAACCCGCCCATCGCCAAGTTCTCTTCCACCGTCATGCGCGAGAATACCCGACGCCCCTCCGGCACAATCGCTATTGCCTCACGCATAATGCGGGCCGTCTGCCAGTCGGTGATGTCTTGCCCAAGAAAATTGATACGCCCCGAGGTCGCTCGCGGCTCACCGCATAGCGTACCCAGCAGCGTCGTTTTTCCTGCACCGTTTGCGCCGATAAGCGTTACGATTTCACCCTTCTGGATCTGAATACTGACGTTGTGCAGCGCCTGAATCTTTCCGTAATGAGCCGAGACATTGTCTAAAGTCAGCATAGTTACGCCTCTCCCAAATAAGCACGGATGACATCCGGATTATTGCGCACTTCTTCAGGGGAACCTTGTGCCAGTGGGGTTCCCTGATTCACCACGTAAATTCTGTCTGAAATATCCATCACCAATTTCATATCATGCTCAATCAACAGCACAGAGACCTGATGATGATTGCGTAAATCGGCGATCAGCTCGTTAAGCTCATCGGTTTCTTTTGGGTTAAGCCCTGCGGCCGGTTCATCCAGCATCAGCAATTCAGGACGCGTCACCATACAGCGGGCTATCTCTAGTCGGCGCTGCTGACCATAGGCTAAATTCCCCGCCTGACGGTTTGAGAACTCCAGCAACCCCACGCGATCTAACCATACGGCGGCACGCTCTAATGCATCAGCTTCAGCGCGGCGAAATGTTGGCGTTTTTAGCAGGCCCGCGAACACCCCGCTTTTCAGATGCTGATGCTGTGCAACCAGCAGGTTTTCAACCACCGTCATCTCTTTGAACAAGCGGACATGCTGGAACGTGCGTACCACGCCCATTCGTGCAATTTGCTGCCCAGCCAACCCAGCAAGCTCACGATCGCGCAGTTTAATCGAGCCGCTGCTCGGGCGATAAAAACCAGTTAAGCAGTTAAATACCGTGGTTTTGCCCGCTCCGTTAGGCCCGATAAGAGAGACAATTTCCCCCTCATTAAGCATCAGCGCGACGTTATTCACCGCTAACAATCCGCCGAAGCGCATGCATAAATTATTCACTAGCAACAGAGGTTTTTCGCTCATGCTTGGCCTCCTTTGCGTGCGGCAAATTTCAGCTGTGGACGTTTCATTGGCAGCAATCCCTGCGGCCGCCAAATCATCATCAGCACCATCAGCGCGCCGAGCAACAACATGCTGTATTCATTTAAATCACGCATCAGTTCGCGAGACACCACCAAGATCACCGCGGCCAGAATCACCGCAAACTGCGATCCCATCCCGCCTAATACCACAATCGCTAATACAAAGGCTGATTCCACGAAGGTGAAGGATTCAGGGCTGACAAACCCCTGCCGCGCCGCAAATAAGGTTCCCGCAAAGCCGGCAAACGCCGCGCTGATAGTAAACGCCGTCAGCTTGATCCGCGTTGGGCTCAGGCCTAATGAACGACAGGCAATTTCGTCCTCACGCAGCGCTTCCCACGCTCGCCCAAGCGGCATCCGCAGCAGTCGATTAATCACAAACAGCGTGATGACCACCAGCAGCAACGCCACGAGGTATAAGAAAATAATGCGATCGCTTGGATCATATTTCAGGCCAAAGAATTCATGGAATGATCCCCAGCCACCGTCGCGCACGCTGCGGTTAAATTCCAGCCCGAAGAAGGTCGGTTTTGGGATCTGGCTGATACCGTTTGGGCCGCCGGTAATCTCCGTGTTGTTAAGCAGCAAAATACGTACAATTTCGCCGAAGCCTAACGTAACAATCGCTAAGTAGTCGCCGCGCAGTCGCAATACGGGGAATCCCAGCAGCAGACCAAAGGCTGCGGCAACGATCCCCGCAATTGGCAGGCTTTCCCAAAATCCAATGCCATAATAGTGATTGAGCAGCGCGTAGGTATAAGCGCCGATGGCATAAAAGCCGCCGTACCCCAACACCAGCAAACCAGACAGCCCGACCACGACATTCAGACCTAGCCCCAGCATGACGTAGATAAGCGTCAGCGTGGCAATATCCACGGTGCCGCGTGATACCACGAATGGCCACACCACCGCGGCGATAAGGATCAGCGCCAACACCAGTTTTTGCTTCGGCGTGGATCCATCCAAGCTTGGCAGCACTAGAGAGGGGCCGGAGACTTTTTTGAAACCCTGCTGGATCATCGGGCGCATCAATTGGAAGAAGAAGACCACCACGCAGCCCGCGCCAATCCATTCCCAGCGCACAGAATCCGCCAGATTAACCACCAAATGGGTGCCATCTAGGCCAAGCTGAACGCCCATAATAAATGACGCTAGAACAAACATCGTGATGGTGGAAATAATCGCATTAACCAGATTGAGCTGTTTCATACTTTCTCAACCTCCGGGCGTCCCAAGATGCCGGTAGGCATCACCAGCAGCACCACAATCAGCAAGGCAAAAGACACTACGTCTTTATATTCCGTACTCAGATACGCCGAGGTTAGCGCTTCCGCCACGCCTAGAATCAGGCCGCCAATCATCGCACCAGGAATACTGCCAATGCCTCCCAATACCGCCGCGGTAAAGGCTTTCATGCCCGCCATAAACCCAATATAGGGATTGATAACACCGTAAAACTGCCCCAGCAATACGCCAGCCACGGCCGCCATAGCAGCACCAATCACAAAGGTCAGTGAGATAACGCGATCGGTGCTAATACCCAGCAGGCTCGCCATTTTGAGATCTTCGGCGCACGCACGGCAGGCACGCCCCATGCGGGAATAACGGATAAATAACGTCAGCGCCAGCATGGCGAGGAACGTCACTACCCAGATAATGATTTGCATGGTGGAAATGCTGGCGGCAAAGCCGTTGCTTTCCCCTAGCGTCCATTGACCGGTCACCAAGCGCGGCAGCGCCAGATCGCGCGAGCCCTGCGTAAGGCTGACATAGTTTTGTAAGAAGATGGACATCCCAATCGCGGAGATCAGTGCAATGAGACGTTTTGACGAGCGAACGGGTTTATAAGCCACGCGCTCGATGCTCCAACCATAGGCACTGGTGATGACGACCGCCACAATGAATGCCGCGCCGATCAATAACCAACTGGCATCGATACCGAGCATCATCAGCGCCGCAATCACAATAAAGGAGACATAGCTGCCGATCATATAAACCTCGCCATGCGCGAAGTTGATCATGCCGATAATGCCGTAAACCATGGTGTAACCAATGGCGATCAGCGCATAGGTGCTCCCCAGCGTTACGCCGTTGAACATCTGCTGAATGAAATAAAGGAACTGTTCTGACATACCCTATCCTTATAATGCAAGGGGGTGGCATCGATGTTCTACGCCTCTTCTTCGCAGGGAAGAGTTGGGGTTTAACAAGTAACGACTTCTGGTAATGACTTCAGCTATCTTCTTTACCCGCATTGCCGCAGCCGATCGCCGTTCGGCTCCCTCCCCTGACAAGGGGAGGGGTGGGGTTAGCGCTCAGAACTTACTTCACCGCAGTTGATGAACCATCGGCGTGCCATTCGAAGATACCGAACTCGAAGCCTTTCAGATCGCCTTTGTCATCCCAACTCAATGGCCCCATCACGGTATCAACCGGTTGAGCTTTGAGGTTTTTGATGATGTCAGCAGGCTCTTCGCTTTTACTACGCTCCATGCCGGTGGTCAGCGATTGCAGCGCGGCATAGGTGGTCCACACAAACGGGCCAGTTGGATCCAGCTTTTTAGCTTTCAGCGAGTCCACGATGGCTTTGTTAGCCGGAGCCTGATCGTAGCGCTGCGGCAGAGTGACCAGCATGCCTTCGGAAGCATCCCCCGCGATGTTAGACAACGAAGAGTTACCCACGCCCTCAGGCCCCATAAACTTAGCCTTCAGACCAGCTTGCTTAGCCTGACGCAAAATTTGCCCCATCTCTGGGTAATAGCCACCGAAGTAAACAAAATCGACGTTCTCTTTCTTCAGTTTGGCCACCAGCGTGGAGAAATCTTTATCGCCTGCCGTCACACCTTCAAATAGCACGGGCTTCACATTGGATTTCTCCAACGCATCTTTAACCGAACGAGCCAGACCTTCGCCATATTGCTGTTTGTCATGCACTACGGCGATACGCTGCGGTTTAATGGTGTTGAGAATATATTTCGCCGCCGTTGGCCCCTGATCGGAATCCAGCCCGGTGGTACGCATAATCAGCTTATAGCCGCGCGTGGTGAGATCGGCGTTGGTCGCCGCAGGAGTTATCATCAACACGCCTTCATCTTCGTAGATATCCGAAGCGGGCTGAGTGGAAGAAGAACATAGATGGCCGATAACGTAGCGAATACCATCGTTAATCACCTTGTTTGCCACCGCTACCGCTTGCTTAGGATCGCAGGCATCGTCATATTCCACGCCGACCAATTTGTCGCCGTTCACGCCGCCTTTCGCGTTGATATCAGCAATCGCCTGCTTAGCACCGGTAAATTCCATATCGCCATATTGCGCCACTGGGCCAGACATCGCCCCCACGATGGCAATTTTGATGTCCTTCGCCATCACGCTGCTGCTCATGGCTAACGCCATACAACCCGCCAGAAAAACCTTACCCTTATTAATATTCATCCGCTCATCCCCGCCTGTCGTTATGTTTATTGTGTTTGCTTTGATGTGTTATCACGCAACATATTATTAACATAAAACGCTTTTATGCATAAGAAATAATGAATTATGTGATTTCACAGCAATGTTTTCTAATAAGGCTTTATTTTTCATGTCATTAAACAGGAGATTTCTTCTGTAAATCAAATCAGAAGACTAGGAACAAGCGGTGTAAACAGCACAAAAATCGGAGAATTACGGCAACATTTATCACTAGGCGAGCACGTTCATCTGTTAAACAATTCATTTACTAATTTTTTACTCTGAAAATTGTAGAAGGATAAAAATAATCAGCTCAAATTTTGTACATAAAAAGTTACACCGCCAATGGATGCAGATCACTTACAATGCTTATCAATTATTCTCGGCAGAAGATAAAACATGAAACTCACCATTGAGCGCTTAGTAGAATTAAATTCAGACGACATCCGTGACTTGGGAAAAGTGTGGCCAGAACAGCAGCCAGAAGCATGGCAAGCGTGGCTCGAAGCGGGAAATGCCCTCTTCGCCGCCCGTTTCAATGACCGACTATTAGCTGCCGTAAAGGTATTTGCCGATAAACCCAAAGGTTTCGCCACGCTGCATGACCTGTGCGTGCGTGAAGTGACCCGCCGCCGCGGCGTAGGTTTATATCTGATTGAAGATACTCTGCGTCAGTTGCCTGATATCAACGTTTGGCAATTGGCCGCAAGCGAGGTTCCAAGCGAGAACCGTGAAGAGATGGATGCTTTCATGAAGGCGTGTGGGTTTAACTTCTGCGAACTGAGCAACGGCGAACAGGGCTGGCAGAGTTAGGGTGAAAATGACAAACAAAAAAGGCGATGCCAAGCATCGCCTTTTTTCGGACCGTCGTGCATTTAAAGCTTAGGCTTCAATTGCTGCACGCAGTTTTTTCATTGCGTTCTTTTCAAGCTGACGCACACGCTCTGCAGACACACCGTATTGATCGGCCAGTTCTTGCAGCGTTGCTTTGTTGTCGTCGTCTAACCAGCGGGCACGGATAATGTGCTGGCTACGCTCATCCAAGCCTTCCATCGCCAAGCTCAGCTTATCGGCGGCGTGACTATCCCAGTTGTCATCTTCGATATCGTTAGCGAAATCAGAAGATTTATCCTGCAGGAACAGCACTGGCGCAGCAGGTGAGCTGTCATCGTCGTCGTTAGACATGTCAAAAGCCATGTCCTGCGCGGCCATACGCGATTCCATTTCCAGCACGTCTTTTTCAGACACGCCCAGCTCGCGAGCAACCAGTTCCACTTCGTCCTGATTGAACCAGCCTAAACGCTGTTTGGTTTTACGCAGGTTGAAGAACAGCTTACGCTGGGCTTTGGTGGTCGCAACCTTCACGATGCGCCAGTTACGCAGCACGTATTCGTGAATTTCAGCTTTGATCCAGTGAACCGCAAAGGACACCAGTCGTACGCCCATTTCTGGGTTAAAACGACGCACAGCTTTCATCAGGCCGATGTTACCTTCCTGAATCAGGTCTGCCTGCGGCAACCCGTAGCCGGCATAGTTACGGGCAACATGAACAACAAAGCGCAGGTGCGACAGAATCAGCTGTTTTGCTGCATCCAAGTCACCCTCGTAATGCAGTCGTTCACCCAGTTCTTTCTCTTCCTCTGCTGTCAGCATCGGATAGGTGTTGGCCGCACGAACGTAAGCTTCCAAGCTACCTTGAGGAACTAAGGTTAAAGTTTGCATCTCTTTGGTCATTCAAACCCTCTCAATATTCAATCCAGCCGTACTAGTAACGCCGTAGCAATTCTAACGATATAACAGCGCGGACACTAACACGATTCTGCAAAATTTGACCGTGAGTTACCCCACAAGTTCAATGTTGCGTGCATAAATTTAGCACAATTCTACAACAGACATGAACTCATTGGGAACGTGATGGGGGGAGTATAGGATGGAGAACCGGTATCGGGTTTAACCAGAATGGCTCTTCCCCCGTCAGCAACTCAACGAGGGAAGAGTATAACACTATTTCACTATTGTGGTGTAAATCGGCGTAAATGTTGGACTGTTGCCAGCCACGCGGCAATCCAGCCAATCATGGCGGAAACCAGCACCAGCAATAGGCACTCATCCCAACCTAAACCGTGCAGCACAAACGTGGTGCCAAATACCGAGGCGACTTTAGCCACCGCGGAACCCAACTGCCAGACCATCGCCTGAGACAAAATCAGCGATAGAATTGCACCACTAAAGCCTAACAGCGCACCGCCATTAAGGAAGGGCCGGAGAATAAATCCGTCCGTCGCCCCAATCAGCTTCATCACGTTGATGGTGTCGCGACGGCTGAATATGCTCAGACGCACGCTGTTACCAATCACCAAGAACACGGCCACAATCATCAAAATACCGATCATCGCCGCGACCTGCCCGACCAGCCCGGTTAGCGCAGCCAAACGCGCAAACCAGCTGTCGTCCATGCGAACTTCATCAACCCCTTTCACGGCCGCCACGCGATCGCGCAGAGTGTTGAGGGTATCACTGCTTTCGAAATTCATTTTTGGCGTAATGATAGCCACGGCCGGAAGCGGATTTTCTTCCAGCATATCCAGCGCGCCGCCAAAGCCGGACCAGTTGCGGAATTCGCCCAGCGCTTCTTCTCGCGAGAGGTAGTTAACTTTATCCACGCCCTCTTCGCCTTTCAGCACCGTCATCACTTGTTCGGCAGCGCCATCATCGAGCGCTTTATCCAGATAAACCGTTAGCTGCGGCGTTGGATACCACTGTGAAGCCGCTTCGCTGACGTTTTTGTAGACCAGATAACACACGCTGGGCAGCGTTAGTGAAATAGCGATAACCATCACCGTAAGCAGGGTCGCCAACGGCTGGCGCATCATATCAGCCAGCGTGTTAACCCATGCATAGCGCCACTGTTCACGCCAACCGCCACGCAGCGCCTTGGCTTTGTCGGGCATTTTCGCGCGCGAGGCCGAACGATTTGGAGCCTTAGCCATGCGAAATACCTCCGTCCATACGTCCCTGACTGAGCGTCAGCATACGGTAGCGACGGCGCGCAATCAGCCCCATGTCATGGGTTGCCATCAGCACCGTAACGCCCACACGGTTGAACTCTTCGAACAGGCGCAAAATACCTTCTGAAAGCGCCTCATCCAAGTTACCGGTTGGCTCATCCGCTAACAGCACGGCAGGCTTGTTAACCACCGCACGGGCGATCCCAACGCGCTGCTGTTCACCGCCGGAAAGCTGGATCGGGAAGTTTTTGGCTTTGTCCAATAAACCCACTTTATCCAGCGCCGCAGAGACACGGCGGCGAATATCTTCGCTGCTGGCGCCTGAAATAATCAGCGGCATCGACACGTTGTCGTACACCGTTCGATCCATCAACAGATGATGGTCTTGGAAAATCATGCCAATCTGGCGACGCAGAAACGGAACTTCTGAGTTCCGTAAGCGGCTGATGTCATGACCACCAAAAAGAATATGTCCTGCGCTTGGGCGCTCAATGCCACATATCAGCTTAAGCAGGGTACTTTTCCCTGCGCCTGAGTGGCCGGTGAGAAACGCCATCTCGCCCTGACGTAGATGGAAATCTACGCCTTGCAGAGCCTGACGCCCGCCCAGATACGCTTTACTGACCTGTTCGAAGCGAATCATCCGTATTAATCCTCACGGGCAAAAAGTGCCTCAATAAAATCGTCGGCCTTGAATGGCCGTAAATCTTCGATACCTTCACCAACCCCGATATAGCGGATTGGAATGCCAAACTGATCGGCCACGGCAAAGATCACCCCGCCTTTAGCGGTGCCATCAAGCTTGGTTAACGTAATACCGGTCAGACCAACCGCTTCGTTAAACAGTTTTGCCTGACTCACCGCGTTTTGTCCGGTGCTTGCATCAATCGTCAGCATAACCTCATGTGGCGCATCTTCGTCCAACTTTTTCATTACACGAACAATTTTCTTCAGCTCTTCCATCAAGTGCGATTTGTTCTGCAAGCGCCCTGCGGTATCGGCCAGCAACACATCAATATTACGTGCTTTGGCCGCTTGAATCGCATCAAAGATAACGGAAGCAGAATCAGCGCCGGTATGCTGTGCAACTACGGGAATATTATTGCGCTCCCCCCAAACCTGCAGCTGTTCAACCGCCGCCGCACGGAAGGTATCGCCCGCCGCGAGCATCACGGATTTACCTTCGGCTTGGAACTGGCGAGCCAGCTTACCAATCGTCGTGGTTTTACCCACGCCGTTAACGCCAACCATCAAGATGACAAACGGCGTACGGCCACTGACGTCTAGCGGTTTATCGACGGTGCTTAAAATCTCACCCATCTCTTCTTTCAGTTTGCCATACAGCGACTCTGCGTCTTTGAGTTCTTTACGGCTAGCATGTTCCGTCAGAGATTTGATAATTTTGTTAGTGGTTTCAACGCCCACATCGGCAATCAGTAGCTGTTCTTCCAGCTCTTCAAACAGATCGTCGTCGATTTTCTTACCACGGAACAAGCCGAAAAATCCGGAACCCAGATTTTGTTTTGTTTTCAGCAGGCTGCGTTTGAGACGAGCGAAGAAACCTTCTTTCGTTGGGCGTTCCTGCTCATGTTGAACAACCGCCACAGCTTCTGGCTCTGCTTCAACCTGAGATTCATCCTCATCGATGTCATCAATGTCTGTTTCGTCAGTATCTGCTTCATCAACGACGTCGGTATCCAGATCGACAACCTCTTCTGAGCGCGCAATCTCAGCGATCACTTCGATGGCTTCTGGCTCAGGCTCTGGCTCGGAAACGGATCCTCCCACCACCGGCTCATGTTTAATCGCATCATCTTCAGCGATTTCCTGCTCAACCAGCTCTTCGATATAGGGTTCGTTAATAACCGGTTCTTGATGAACATGCGGATGCGCCGCTGCAGTCAGCGTAATCACTTGCTCGGCAAACACTTCCGCATCATGTTCGAGATGCTCACCGCCGTGGTGATTGTCGTGCTTGTTCACCAGCGGTTCGCTGGCATGAATAATAGTTTCAGCGGTTGTCTGAGCGGAAACTGGCGTGTGCTCAGGTTCAATCTGTTCCGGTTCAGCGATAGCTTCCAGCGCAGGTGCTTCTTCGTGATGCGCCTGAGTAAGCTCTACAATTTGCTCAGCAAAAACTTCGGCACCTTGTGCATCCGAACGATGCTCGTGGCTTGATGCTAAATGCTCCGTCGTTTCAACCAGTTCATCAGCTAATACTTTAGCTGGCGCTTCTCGCTGGGCATGCTGCTCCGCCAACGGCAGATTTTCAGCGGCATGCTCTGGTGCAACGGTGGCATCCCATTCGCCGGGAGTTTCCACTGAAGCCGCATAGTCAGATTCACGCTCAGGCAGTTTGTCATCCAGCGATTCTGGCGTAGTGGTCTGCTCTGATGGCGCATCAGCTTGATGTTGTTCTGTTTCTTCTACCACTGGTGGTGTTTGCTGTTCGTCTTCTTGCGCCTTTTCCGGCTGCTCCGGCTGCTCTTCCTGACGCCCAAACCCTAACCAGGAGAAAAAACCACGTTTTTTATCTTTTGCCATAGTGCGACGACTCTCCCGCCTGAAATTCAAAATTATTGATAAACTGCAATTGAACAAGTTTATCACTTAACCCGTTATCGCAACATGCATGCCGATGGGTTTCAAGTGGCATTTCCATCAATAAACGGTTACCTTGCACGGCAACAATGAAGATTGGCCTGTAATGGCACCGTCTAATACTGCAACCCAAACAAAAAATACCGCATTCATGGCAAAAAAACCTGCATCCCAATCCAGCGGACAAATCCGCATCATTGGCGGCCTATGGCGTGGCCGAAAACTTCCTGTGCCAGACAGTCCCGGCCTGCGCCCCACCACGGATCGCGTGCGCGAAACGCTGTTTAACTGGTTGGCTCCCGAGCTGAATGGCGCTCGCTGTCTCGATTGTTTTGCCGGCAGCGGTGCTTTGGGCTTTGAAGCCGTTTCTCGCTATGCCGAGCACGCTACGCTGCTTGAAGCCGACCGCACGGTGGCTACACAACTCAAAAAAAATGTCGCGCTGATTGGCACCGATAAAATCACGGTACAAAACACCGATGCGCTAAAATGGTTGTCACAGCCGGGTACGCCCTATCAGGTGGTTTTTCTCGATCCTCCCTTTAGAAAAGGGCTATTGGCAGAAACGATTACGCTGCTAGAAACGCATGGCTGGCTCGCAGACGAAGCCTTTATTTACGTGGAGGCCGAAGCCGAAAGCGCAGCGGCAGATGTGCCCGCAAACTGGGCATTGCATCGCGAAAAAGTGGCGGGTCAGGTCGCTTATCGTTTATATACGCGCAGCGCGTCATAATTCGAGGAAATCACAATGGGAATTAATATTGGCCGCTTGCTCATGCTGTGCGTATGGGGGTTTATGCTGGTTAACATCATCCATCCTTACACCCGCCCGCTGAATATCTTTATGAACGTGGCGCTGGTGTTTATGGTGTTGATGCACGGTTTACAGGTCACAATGCTGAAAACCACGTTAACCAAAGACCAGCCGAAGATCGGCAAATGGCAGGAAGTGCGTATTTTCCTGTTTGGCGTTTTTGAACTGCTGGCTTGGCAGAAAAAGAATACTCCGCCGAAGAAATAATGAATGGCTGGATAACCCTCCCCTACAGGGGAGGTTTTAGCTATTACGCCTGTGGTTCAAAACTCACGAAGCGCGTGCCCTGCGTGCTGAGTGTACCGCGCGCACCTTTGTCTATCTGATGATAGGTTTTTTCCGGTACGACAAACTTCAGCTCACTTCCCCCCATTATTGGCTGGAAATAAACCTCATAACGCATATCTTCACCCGCAATCACTTCGCGCTGGCGTGAACGCCGATTGGGCGCAGGAAACTCGCGCTTAGCGCTCACTTCAACCTGTTGAGTGCTCAGCGGTGCGGCATCGTTAATGGCATTTTGACGGCGTTGCTGCATGAAACGTTGGGCAGCAAATACCACAATAACAGCAACGATCACGACGAATATCAGCGGTGGTTTACTCATGGTTTTTTGCCGGGGAGATAAGGGAAGACGGTGACATTATCGCCTAAATCAGAGATTCGTGCGCTGCCGCGTTCGGTGACGGCATCAATGCGAATAACGGCCTGAATAGGAATATAGCTGCGCTCTACGCCAGAGAATTCGTTCTTCAACCTCTCCTCTGAGGGATCGACCAACACGGCGCTTTGGGTATCAAAAACAAAATCGGCGATTTCGAGAAAACCAAACAAATTGCTTTGTACAATTTCACGCACGTAAAGCTGATAGTTTTTACCGTTGTTCATAAACTGAATTCGGTATAAAGGCGCTTGACCAGACATGACGTTCCTCATCACTGCCAATGGGCAATTTCAAATTCAATAACTTTGTAACGACCACAACGCCTGCTCAGCAGCATATGCGCTATGGATACAGCGGGTTAACATAACATGAAGTTGTTTACACTTCATCCGCACCGATAGCAGGTAAAGTGATTGTCGCCGCCTGCGGTGATCCCCTACACTCAGAAGATAAGTGACTATCTATTTATTCTTATTCTTGATGCGACGTCAGCATCATAAGAATCAGAAAATTAACCTGCTAATTAAAAAAAGGATAAATGATGAGTTGGGCTTTTCTTGCAGTTTTATTTTCTGGCTGGCTATTTGTTGATGCCAGCTATCGTGGCCCGCGCTGGCAACGTTGGGTCTTCAAACCCGTCACCCTGCTGTTACTGCTTTTGCTGGCATGGAGCGCGCCCAATATTCAGGCCAGCGGCTATTTGATTCTACTTGGCCTGCTCGCCACACTTGCCGCTGATGCGCTGTTATTGCTGCCACGCGAGCGCGTGCTGTATGCCATTGGCGCGTTTTTCTTATCACATCTTCTGTACACCATCAGCTTCGCCAGTGCCTTAACGGTCTCGTTCTATCTGCCTATGTTGGCGGTATTAATCATTATCGGGATTGCTTTGATAGCCACCATCTGGACGCGTTTAGACGATATGCGCTGGCCAGTGGTGACCTATATTGCGATGACGCTGTTGATGGTGTGGATGGCAGGCGATCAATACTTTGCACGCGGCACCGATTTTGGTTTCTCACTGTTGGTGGGAGCATCGCTATTGCTGTTGTCTAACGTGGTATGGCTGGTCAATCGTTATCGCTTCACTTTCCGCGCCGCCGACGCCATTATCGCCGCCAGCTATTTTGCCGGTCATTTCCTGATTGTGCGTTCGTTGTATTTGTAAGCTCCGCAGATAACCCTCAGATAGATATAGAAACGGGGCAGCTTGCCCCGTTCGCCTATTTATCGCGCCAGCGACTACACTTTCGCCGCAGAAAGATATTTCGCCATCTCATCTGCTGGCACCATGCCTCCACCCGTTGCCCATACCAAGTGAGTCGCATTTTGCATTTTCTGTGCGTCTAATCCGTGGCTCTGTAGATATTGAGCATCCCCACAGACTCGTGCCGCTCCCGGCATTCCCGCCAGCGCCGAAGGTTCAAGCTGAATACCTTGCTGCTGATTTAAAAGCCCCAGCAGGTTATACATTTCCTGATCGCTTAAGGTATACAAACCATCAAGCAGCCGTTCCATCGCTCGCCCAACAAAGCCGGATGCACGTCCCACGGCTAAACCATCGGCGGCAGTGATATTGTCGATCCCAATATCCTGCACTGAAATTTCATCATGCAGGCCTGTATGAATACCCAGAAGCATACACGGTGAATGAGTCGGCTCTGCAAAGAAGCAATGCACGTTGTCGCCAAAGGCTAATTTCAGGCCAAATGCCACTCCGCCAGGGCCACCACCAACGCCGCACGGCAGATAAACAAACAGCGGATGTTCGGCATCAACGTGAATATTCATTTGGCTAAACTGTTGGCGTAAACGCCCACCGGCAACGGCATAACCTAAAAATAGCGTGCGTGAATTTTCATCATCAATAAAGAAACAATGAGGATCTGATTCCGCCTCTTTGCGCCCTTGAGCAACGGCCACGCCATAATCCTGCGCATACTCCACCACATTCACGCCGTGCTCACGCAGTTTTTGCTTTTTCCACGCTCGCGCATCAGCCGACATATGCACACTAACGCTGAAGCCAAGTTTGGCGCTCATAATGCCGATCGACATGCCTAAATTACCAGTAGAGCCTACCGCAATACTGTATTGGCTAAAGAATTGGCGGAACTTGTCGGAATACAGCACGCTGTAGTCATCATCTTCTGACAGCATTCCCGCTTCAATGGCCAGCTTTTCAGCGTGGGTAAGCACTTCATAAATCCCGCCACGCGCTTTGATCGACCCAGAGATAGGCAAATGACTGTCTTTTTTCAGCATCAGCTGACCAGCAATTTTTTGCTGATAGCGCTGTTCCAACGCAGCCTGCATCTCCGGGATCGCAACGACTTCTGACTCAATAATACCGTGCGTTTTTTGCGTTTCTGGGAACGCTAAGCAAAGGTATGGCGCAAATCGTTTAAGGCGCGCTTCCGCCTGCGTAACGTCATCCTGCGTCAAACCAACGTAAGGAAGCCCCTCAGCCAACGTGGTGGTATTTGGGTTAAACCATGTAACTGCATCTAAGTTAATCAGCTTTTTAACCAATGGATATTGTTCAACCAAATGTTCAATTTCAAACGTATTCATAAATAGTATCTTCTCGATTAAACGATATAAGAGAGTAGGAAAGTCGTACCTAAAGCGATCAGCGACGCGATGAAAGTCGCCACGGTGTAATATTTAAATGTCTCACTCAGCGTTGCACCACAGTATTGCTTAACCAGCCAAAACAGGGAGTCGGTGACGATGGTGCAGCCAATCGCACCAGAGCCAATGGCTAGCGTGATAATTTCAGGGCTCACGTTGGGATAAAGCGGCAATACCGGCGCAACAATCGCTGTGGCCCCCATCATGGCCACGGTGGCAGAACCCACTGCGGCATGAAGAATGATCGCCACCAGCCAAGCCAGCAAAATTGGATGCATATGCATATTGGAGAGCAGCACCGCCAAAGTATCAGCAAGGCCACTGGCTTTAAGAATGCCGTTAAATGCGCCGCCCGCACCGATAATCAGCAAAATGTTAGCAATTGAAGAGAAACCATCTTCCGTTTTGCTCAGCAGTTTACCCATGCCCATATGCTGACGGATGCCTAAAACGTAATAGGCAACGAAGGCAGCAATAAACATCGCCGTAATCGGGTTACCAATGAATTCAAAGAAGTTATACAGCGCTGAACCCTTGGTCATATTGAGTTCGGCCGCCGTCTTGATCAGCATCAGCACAATCGGCAGCAGCACGGTAAATAACGTGGCGCCCAACGATGGTAGATCCTCTTCTCGGCGCACTTCCAGCTCAGAAAACGCGGCAGGAACGTGTTTAAACGGAAGGCGATGACCGACAAACTTCAAAAATAGCGGGCCACCGATCAGCGAAGCCACAAGACCCACCAACAGGCCGTATACAATGACGGTTCCAATATCAGCGCCTAACGCATTGGTCACATACAATGCCGCCGGATGCGGAGGGACAACGCAATGCACGGCCATTAATGCGGTACACAGCGGGATTGCCAGCTTCAGCAAAGAAGTATTGGTCTTTTTAGCAATTGAGAATGCCAGAGGGATCAGCAACACCACACCCACTTCCACAAACAGCGTAATACCGCATACCAAGCCAACTAAAACCATAATGACGTCTGGTGATAACCAACGGCATTTTTGCAACGTAATGCCGATACGCTCAGCGGCACCAGAAACCTCCATCATTTTGCCCAGAATAGTTCCCAGACCAATCACGGCGGCTAAAAAGCCTAAGGTTCCACCAATCCCACCTTCAATGGCATTCACCATTTCCAACGGGTTCATTCCCATTAATACGCCGACATAAAAACTGGCCAGCAGTAGTGCTAAAAATGGGTGAATCTTAAATTTAACGATGGTTAATATAATTATTATGATGCTTGTTAATAGCGTTCCAACGACCCAAATTTGCGAGCTCATTTCCAACCTCACCCTGTAATAAATCACCTGTCTATTGGATAAGAAGTGAACATCGCTGACAAACGATCAAATTCAGCCTTCACATGAGCCAGATTGAATCAAACGGGTGATATTGGTCAAAATAGAAAGGAATTATCGCGATTGAGTCACATTAACTCATCTGTGAGCACGCTAAAACGCTCCGCTAGCGTATGCTGATGCTCTGTCCAAACGAGGTCGCTATGTTCGAGCATTCAAAATACATCGCACGTAACAAACTGCTTAATGGCTATCAGCTATCAAAACTCTATACCTTTGAGGTTGCGGCCAGACATGAGTCTTTTGCGCTCGCGGCGGAAGAGTTATCGATAAGCCCTAGCGCCGTTAGCCATCGTATCAATCAGCTTGAAGAAGAGTTGGGATTTAAGCTATTCCAACGATTTCATCGCCGTATTGCGCTCACGCCTGAAGGAGAGCGGGTATTTTGGGCGCTAAAATCTTCTCTCAGCTATCTCAATCAAGAAATTCTTGAGATAAAAAGCCAGGAGCTGTCGGGAACGCTGACGGTTTATTCTCGCCCCTCGATCGCGCAATGTTGGCTGGTGCCTAAACTGGCTGATTTTGCTAAACAATATCCGGCGATCAGCTTAAACATTTTAACCGGCAACGAGATGGTTAACTTCAACGGCGCGGGAATCGATCTGGCGATTTATTTTGATGATAAACCGCCTGAAACCCTGTCATGCCAGCACCTGATGAATGAGTCAATGATACCGGTGTGTAGCCCTGAATATGCCAAACAGCACGATCTCGTTGGCAAGCCATTTAATCTGCGCCAAAGCACGTTGCTGCACGATCGTCAGGCTTGGAGCTATGATTCCAACGAAAGTGAATGGCATTCATGGGCGCGGAATTTTAACGTTGATATCGCTGAAGATCAGCGAAGTATGGGGTTTGATCGTTCCGATCTGGCGGTGATCGCTGCAATGAACCATGTGGGTATTGCGATGGGGCGTAAAAATCTGGTGAACAAGCGGCTTGAGAGCCAAGAGTTAATTGCGCCCTTCCCAGAGTTTGAAATGCAGTGCGAGCAACGCTACTACATTTCAACTCTTTCGGAGCGCCAGTGGCCAAAGATCAACGCTTTTGTTCAATGGCTTAAAACGATGGCGGGCAATACTGAAGGTTAAATACTAAAAGCGTTAAATACTAGGGGTTAAACCCCGAGTAACCTTCGATTCATATCTTCAATTTTGCCGTTGAGAACCCGCATTTGCAGCGTTTTACTCCAGCTAGCTGAGATCCCAGCCGCACGCATCAGGCGGCGATACTCTTCTTCGTCAAACGGCATATGGAAGCAGATAGAAATTGCTTCTGCCACGCTGATGTCGCTGTTGCGCGAAACGAGTTCCAGCGGCTGATCTTCGCTGACCATACCTTCACCAACGATGCGATACAGCCAGCCGCAGCGGCCAGTTTGTTGCATCTGAACGGAAAACTCATCGATGTCCATGTGATAGTTGAGTTTATAGCACGGCGAACGCGGCTGAGTGACCTGAATCAGCGCCTCTCCCCAACGGTAGATATCACCGATAAAAACACTCTCTTCGGTCATCCCTTCAGTGGAAATATTTTCGCCTAAGGCCGGAGCGCAAAATTGCTCAGCTTGCTGGGGGTACTGCCGTTGCCAAAACTGATAATGCTCACGCGGATACTGACACAGCGCCCGATCGGGGCCGCCATGGACTTTTTTCTCTGCCTGTTCATCACCTTCCAACCCAAGGCGGTTCAGCATCACGCCACCGGAAACCTGACGTTTGCCAATTGCACTCGGCTTGCTGCCTTCATAAGGAATGATGGTACCGGTGTAAATCGTTGGATAGTGCATGAAAAGCTCCCGAAAGCGGATTCATCAAGAAAATGACAATACCCTTACTATACCGTTCCCATCGGGTTTAAAAACAAAAAAAGCGTGGGTTTACCCACGCTCCGATCACAGCTGTCTCACTATGGACAATGAGTACAGACGATTACTTTTTCGCTTCAGTAAAACGTTTTGCTGCTTCGTCCCAGTTCACCACGCTCCAGAACGCTTTGATGTAGTCTGGACGACGGTTCTGATATTTCAGGTAATAAGCATGTTCCCACACATCCAGACCCGCGATTGGGTAGCCGGAAGCACCAGAAACCGCTTCGCCCATCAGCGGGCTATCTTGGTTTGCAGTTGAAACCACGGCCAGTTTGCCGTCTGCTTTCAACACCAGCCACGCCCAGCCGGAGCCAAAGCGCGTTGCCGCTGCTTTTTCAAATTCTTCTTTAAATTTATCAACGCTGCCGAAATCGCGTTCGATAGCCGCTTTTAGGTCGCCTTTCAGCTCAGTACCAAGTTTCAAACCTTTCCAGAAGAAGCTGTGGTTTGCATGACCGCCTGCGTTGTTACGCAGCGCAGTACGTTTTTCAGCAGGGACTTTATCAAGCTGAGCAATCAGCTCTTCTGCGGTTAATTTAGCTAATTCTGGCAGAGACTCCAGCGCGGCGTTCGCGTTGTTGACGTAGGCCTGATGGTGCTTGCTGTGATGGATTTCCATCGTTTGCTTATCGAAGTGAGGCTCTAATGCGTCGTAGGCATAAGGTAGGGATGGCAGGGTATAGCTCATATTCATCTTCTCCAGATTTCAAAGGAGCAAAACATCCGCTCCGGTTAAGCAGTCTGGTCATTATAGTTAATTAAATGATATTGAAAATGATTATCAATCGTTTGTAAGCGGTAAGGGTATTATTAAAATCGGCGGGAAAATCACGTACATTCAGCCCTAGCAAGGCTCTCAGCCCGATGTTCGCGTTCAATTTTAACACCATCGTTAATATCAATAGTTGCGATTGCCAGTGCCAATGGCCCCACGATGTAGTGGTAACGAGTTAAAAGTGAGCAAAAAACTGTGACTTCATTTGCAACTCTTAACTGCTATCTTAAACATTGTGCATTTGCACAATGTTTATCGGTATCCGTCTCGGTATGCTCGGAATATTCTACTTAACATACACGGAGCGCAGCATGGCGACCTATCATCTCGATACCCGACTTGCTCAGGATATCGTGGACCGAACCATGAAAATCATCGATAGCAACGTTAACGTCATGGACGCACGGGGCAGAATAATAGGCAGTGGCGCTCAAGAACGCATTGGTGAATTGCACGAAGGTGCATTGCTGGCTATCTCGCAGGAAAGAATTGTCGATATTGATGAAAATATGACCCGCCACCTGCACGGCGTTCGCCCCGGCGTGAATCTTCCTCTGCATTTTGACGGTGAAATTGTTGGCGTGATTGGGCTCACCGGCGATCCTTCTGAGCTAAGGCGATATGGTGAGCTGGTGTGCATGACCGCAGAAATGATGCTGGAGCAAGCGCATCTGATGCACATGCTGGCACAAGACACTCGCCTGCGCGAAGAGTTAGTGCTTAATCTTATTCGTGCCGAAAAACTTTCTCCTGCGCTTCAGGAATGGGCTCAGCGCCTAGGGATAGATCTCAATCAGCCACGCGTTGTTGTGGTGGTAGAAGTGGATAGCGGCCAGCTTGGCGTGGATAGTGCCATCGTCGATCTTCAGCAGTTGCAGACGTTACTCACCACCGCCGAACACGATAATCTTGCGGCAATCGTCTCGCTCAATCAGATGGTGGTTCTCAGACCTGCTTTTAGCTCGCTCGGGCGCTGGGAGCCAGAAAGTCAGCGTAACCAAATTAATCTTTTGCTCAAAAAATTAGCCAAAAATAGCCAGTTGAAAATCAGAATCGCATTGGGCAACTACTTCCCAGATGAAAGCGGCATTGCGCGCTCATACCGCACGGCCTACACCACCATGATGGTAGGCAAACAGCGCACGCCAGAACAGCGCAGTTATTTTTATCAAGACCTGATCCTGCCCGTTTTACTCGATAGTCTGCGTGGCGGATGGCAAGCCAAAGAGCTGGTTCGCCCCCTATCACGGCTACGAGCCATCGATAGCAACGGCGTACTTAGAAAAACACTTACCGTATGGTTTATGAATAACGTCCAACCAAGCGCAACCGCCAAGGCACTCTTTATTCATCGCAACACCTTGGAATATCGCTTACACCGCATCTCTGAGCTTACGGGGCTCGATCTCAATAACTTTGACGATCGCTTGCTGATTTATATCTCATTACAGCTAGATAGCGGCTTCCTTTACCCTGCTGGCGATGCGGATTCAATTAGCCACCTTCCTCAAGCAGGCCAATAAAAAAAGAGCAATACGATCAACGTATTGCTCTTTCATAGGCTTATGTCTGTATATTTACGCGCGTGCAATCTTTAGCAGTCTGCCAATATTTTCGCAGGTTCTTTCAACATTGGAGCAGCCATTCTTGAGCAGCGCATCAATGTTCTCAGCGCCTGGCACGATACCAAAAATGGCATCAATACCTTCGCTATAAAGCTCACTCACGCCTTCACCGATATAGCCAGCCAGAGCAATAACCGGTACTCCCTGTGCTTTAGCCGCCTGAGCAACACCATAAGGCGTTTTGCCAAACTTGGTTTGGAAGTCGATGCCCCCTTCGCCGGTAAAGCAGTAATCGGCACCCACCAACTTTTCATTTAAACCTGAGTATTGGGTCACGATATCAATGCCTCGCGCCATTTTGCAGTGGGTGAATGCCATCAAGCCTGCACCCAAGCCTCCCGCAGCGCCCGCTCCTGGGACGTCTTTCACTTGACGTCCCAGCTGCGAATCAATCACGTCTGCATAGTGAGCCAAAGCACTGTCCAGAATCGCCACAGTTTCTGGTGTAGCACCCTTTTGCGGGCCAAACGTTTTTGATGCACCCGTGTCGCCACACAGTGGATTGGTCACGTCGCTGGCAACCAAAAACTCTACGTCTGCCAGCCGTGGATCTATGCCATCCAGATCGATTTTGCACAGCGAGCCCAACGCGCCACCACCCGCTGGCAGTGGTGAACCGTTTTTATCTAAGAAGCGAACCCCAAGCGCAGCAGCCATACCCGCCCCGCCGTCATTGGTGGCGCTGCCGCCGATGCCCAAAATGATCTTGTTAATCCCTTTATCGAGACAGGCCTTAATCAGTTCGCCGGTTCCGAAGGTCGTCGCCGTTAACGGATTTTTGGTTTCTTTGGTGGTGAATTGAATGCCGCTCGCCGACGCCATTTCGATAACCGCCGTTTGCTGGCTCCAAATAATCCCAAACTGTGCATCAACCGGCGTACCTAACGGCCCAGTAACCTCTTGGTGATAAATTTCGCCATCGGTGGCATCGATCAACGATTGAACCGTTCCCTCACCGCCGTCAGCCATCGGTACATGGATGAACTCAGCGTCGGGGAATGCGACTTTGAGCCCGGCTTCCATTGCCTTGCACACTTCTTTAGCGGTCATGCTTTCTTTAAACGAATCTGGAGCCAAAACAAACTTCATTCTTTTCATGGTTATTCCCTTAGATGAACCCATACATAATTGTTGCCACAATCGTCATTGTTCCGCCCACCATCGCTTCATAAGGGATTAATGCCATACGCTGTCTAATCGACATATGCATGCTGTCTGCGGTAACGTGGAAATAGTTGCCTTGTGGTAAAGAGTCAATGACGGTAGCACCCGTATGAACCATCACCGCAGAGGCCAATGGAGATAGCCCTACCTGCGAAATGGCGGTCCCGAAGGTACCTGTTGCTAAAATGACGCCGGTTGACGTTGAAGCCGTGGCGGCAGCCATGAGGATCCCTGATATTGGCGCTAAGAAAGTGCCTGAAATGCCCGAAATATCGATTAATTTAACAACTTCCATTGAAAGGTTTGACGCACCAATTAGCCCGGCAATCGCACCCGCACCAATCAGAATTAATACCGTCGCCGTCATTTTTTCAACGCCAGAGGTTGTATAGGATATTATTTTATTTTTTTGTCCCATCGCTATCATGCCAACAATACCGGCAAACGGCAGAACATATAATGCATCGAGCTTAAAGTGAGATAATGCGTCAATATTAAGAATAGAACCAATAGGGTTCACCATCAATAATACAATTGCAATCACCGGCGTAATAATGGCTTTATTCAACGGTGGTCTTGTTTGGTCGTCACCCTCTGTTTTAGACGAAATTAAATTAGCTTCTTTATCTGTGACCATCACACCACGATGTTTAATCATGGAAGCAACAATAACGGTCATCGCGAGCCCAAAAAGTGCAGGAATAAAGCCGCCAATCATTACATCGCTCAGGCTAATATGAAAACCATTTGCTGCGGCTATCGTGTTTGGGTTTGGCGAGATAATGTTCCCTGCCTTACCGCCACCGGAGAGCGCCAGCAACAGTGCCAGCTTTGAGATCCCCATCTTATTGCCGACTTCCAACGCAATAGGTGCCACAATAAGCACCGCAACAGGGATAAATACGCCAACGGCGGTGATCACCATCGTTGCTAGGGCAAGCGCAAGAATCGCTTTTTTCTCACCCATTTTTTTAACGATAGCCTGCGCAATCGTACCCGCAGCACCCGACTGCATCATCACACCCGCTAATACACCTGCGGCTAAGACGCGAATAACCGTCCCCATCACGCTTTGGGTACCGGTAATAATAATGCTTATAGTTTTACTTAAATCAGCGCCACCAATTAAACAGCCAACAATGGCGCCGAAAAATAATGAATATACCGGATTGAATTTTTTTAGAATAAGAAATATTGCGACAAACAGCCCTATTAGGGCGCCATACCAACTCAGTAGGTCTTCCATTGTTATTCCCCAAGATGTTCTATCGTTTATATACGTATTTTATAAGAGTAATATTCACCAATATATTGGTGCTTTAATAGTAAGGGATTAATCAAACCGAAGGTATGTGCTATTGCCTAGAAGATAGAGAGTAAAAGTTTTATTTTTTGGATAAGTGCACAACGCAAAGTGACGGCGATCGTACTTTTGGCTCTTCGAGGCAAAGTAGACAATCCTCATGGCTTCTAAACACTCCGATGCCTGAAGTCAAAAGACAGCAACATAGCGATAGCTAGAATACAAGGCTATAGTCACATAAATAGAATTTATTAATCAGTGTAATCCTGCAAAAAGTAACGATAGCTAAAATCATCAAGTTGGCTTACGTCCTTGTCTCGGCGTTGATAGTGTTGCAGTTCTCGCAATCGCCCTCTTTTCCTTTCTGGTAAGTTTAGCCCGTAGTGCTCAATGGTGACCTGTGCACGTCTCTGATGATTAGAATCAACTGCCGCGGAGGGCTCAATAGCGCCAGTGCGGTAATCGAGCATGAAGTAGCCATCAAATTGATAAGCGATATCGTCGGCAATGAGCAAGTCAGGATCAAATCGCTCCCGCTTTTGGCTTTGGCATTGATCGCAACACGGATAAAGGTTTTCCCACTTATAAGCTAAATCTGGGAAAAGGCTTTTAGGCTTAAAATGTTCAATGGTCTTACGGCTTTGTTCGCCAATTCCGCCACCGTCACAAAACGCACAATGACCGACATTCATTGTGAATAGTATGTCTAGTGTCGTGCCATATTTGAAACCCGCATACCAATCAAACTTATGTTTAGGGTTATTTTCTTTGGCTTGACGGTGTTGAGCAGTGAGTGACTCCCAACATAAGGCTAAGTACTCAGGGCACTCACTGCGGATAAACTTATACATACTTGGTATTTAACCTTTCTTCACCAACCGCGTTATTTGACGCAGCTCCATGCTCACAATAGTTGCAACTTCAGAGCCTTTGCTGCTTAATTCTGCCGCCAATGCAACGAGCTGGCTATCATCTTGTGGATTGGATAAATAAGCCTTTTTTAGCTGATAGAATTTTTCAAGCAACGCTTCAGTTTCAACGTCAAATTGCTCTTCAATGCCAAACACTTCATCTAAAATCAGCTGATAGCTTTTCCCTGCAGCAGACGGCGTTGGCGTTATCACCTCTGCCGATGCAGGATCTCTACATACCGTTCTCTGAGGATCTGGCAGGCGGTAAACAAAGGCATCCTCAACGGAGCCCACTACAAAAGGTGAGTGAGTTGAGACAAACACTTGTGCATTTGGTAGCAGTTTTTGAATGGCAGGAAGAATTCGGCGCTGCCATTTAGGGTGCAGATGAATATCAACTTCGTCGAGGAATAAGATAATAGGCTGGGAAAAGATATCGCGATTTTCTTGCCAAGGAATAGATTCAAGGCGGAGAGCTAAATCCGCAACCCAGCCGATAATCGATTTTAGTCCATCAGGAAGAACATCAAAATTGACATTCGTCCCATTAACATTAAGTGAAATCGCTAGTGGTTTACGCTCAAGACGAAAACGAATATCTAAATCGCATACATCAAAAATAAATTTGCTAATCCGATCTAAAGACACATCATATAAGGTAGCTTCTTCCAGATCGTTATCTTGCCGTGCCAGAGCCGCATGAGTTCTATTATTTGCAATCCATTGAGCTAATACTTTAGGACGAACAGTATTATTAAACGACAAAGCATTTTCAAAAGGATTATGCACTGCCTGCTCTATCCCATTAGTAAGAGATAAAACGAATAAATCAGCAAGCTTACATTGTCCTGAATAAGCAAAAGCAGAAAATTTTACTGGCCATGATTTGAATTTACTATATTCCCTTATGCTATCAGGAATTATGCTTCCAATATTAAATCCATGCTTAATATTCCCACCTTGTCCCGAAAAATTAAAAGCTATATAACTTTCGCTCTGCGTGAATCTCGCTGCTATCAGGGGATTATTAACAGGCTCTTCATCAAACACCGCAGCCAACGCATACAGCAGAGTACTTTTCCCACAGCCATTTGGGCCGGTGAAAATATGGATTTCCGCTTTCTCTGCGTCTTTTTCTTCGCTTTTGATCTGTGGAAAATCAAAATGGGTATGCTCAAACACGCCAACATCGCGCAGTGTTATGCTTTCTAACCGGTATTGTTGACGCATCTGATGTTCCTTGCCATGTTTGAGTATAAAACGCTGGTTATTTTATACAGCAATTGCCTTCAAAGCACCGCTCTAGCGTGACTTCTGCGCAGCGCTCCGCAAACTACCTCAGCCGCTGCGGGTGAGTAAATACCGTGCCACGCCCTGGTTTACTAAAACCAACCAGCGTGAGATTGCATTTTTCGGCAACATCGATCGCCAGCGTGGTCGCTGCCGAGACGGCAAACAAAATTTCGACACCGCACATCGCCGCCTTTTGTACCATTTCGTAGCTTGCTCGGCTGGAAACCAGTACCGCACCTTGCGTCCACGGCTGCTTGGCACGTATGCCCAACAGTTTATCCAGCGCCACGTGACGACCAATGTCCTCACAGCCTCCGAGCAATTCACCTTGCGGATCAATCCACGCAGCAGCATGAGTACAACCGGTGAGATCGCCGATTTGTTGCACGCTACGCAGCTGGCGCAATGCCTGATCCAGATTTTGTAGATCAAACGTTTGGGTAAACGGCAACGGCTCTAGCGGACGAACGACGTCGGTGATCTGCTCAACACCACACACGCCACAGCCGGTTCGCCCAGCCATCGAACGTCGACGCTCTTTGAGTGCCATAAAACAGCGGCTTGAAAGCTCAATTTGCACCTCCACGCCGTTGCAGGCTGGCACCACGTCCATACCGTAGATATCCTGCGGAGTACGAATAATGCCTTCTGAAAGCGAAAATCCGAGCGCGAAGGCCTCAAAATCCTTCGGCGACGCCATCATCACCACGTGAGAGATGCCGTTATACACCAGCGCAACAGGAACTTCCTCCGCCACCCAGTCAGGCTGAGAACTGTGCAGCTGCCCACGTTGTTGCACCATGGTCTGGCGAACGCCATTAACTGGATTATTATTTAAAAAACTCATCTTATTCACGTCTTTGATACCTACCTGTAACAACCACAGGATTCATGTGGTAGTATTTAAGCACAAAGCGACTCCGCTCGCCGCTAAGAGTGAGCAAGTCCGTTAAGTTCTTATGACTCTAAACCTGCTATACCGAAAAATCGTGCGCGGGTTTAACGATGAATTTGCAAACAAACCAAATAAAACACACTTTTTGAAGCAATGTGATAGGAAGGAGATCACCATGCAGGTCAGCAGAAGACAGTTCTTTAAGATCTGCGCTGGCGGTATGGCAGGCACCACGGCGGCGGCGCTGGGCTTTGCTCCAGCGGTAGCGCTCGCGGAAACTCGGCAGTACAAACTGCTGCGAGCACGCGAAACCCGTAATACCTGTACATACTGTTCTGTCGGCTGTGGGCTGTTGATGTACAGCCTCGGCGACGGCGCAAAAAACGCAAAAGAGAGCATTTTCCACATTGAAGGGGATCCGGATCATCCGGTAAACCGTGGCGCTCTGTGCCCGAAAGGCGCAGGTCTGGTGGATTTCATCCACAGTGAATCTCGTCTGAAATACCCTGAATACCGCGCTCCCGGCTCTGATAAATGGCAACGCCTCACTTGGGACGATGCTTTTGAGCGCATCGCCAAGTTGATGAAAGCCGACCGTGACGCCAACTTTATTCCGACCAACGATCAGGGAACCACGGTTAACCGCTGGCTCTCGACCGGTATGCTCTGCGCCTCTGCATCGAGCAACGAAACAGGTTTATTAACCCAAAAATTTAGTCGCGCCCTCGGCATGCTTGCCGTGGATAACCAAGCGCGCGTCTGACACGGACCAACGGTAGCAAGTCTTGCTCCAACATTTGGTCGCGGTGCGATGACAAACCATTGGGTTGATATTAAAAATGCCAACCTGATCGTCGTTATGGGTGGCAACGCCGCCGAAGCGCATCCCGTTGGGTTCCGCTGGGCGATGGAAGCCAAGATCCATAACAAAGCTAAGCTGATCGTTATCGATCCACGCTTTACCCGAACTGCCTCGGTGGCAGACTTTTACACGCCGATCCGCTCCGGTACCGACATTGCTTTCCTGTCGGGCGTATTGCTGTATCTGATAACCAACAACAAAATTAACGCTGAATACGTTAAGAACTACACCAACGCCAGCCTGCTGGTGCGCGAAGACTATGCCTTCGACGACGGTTTATTCAGTGGCTATAACGAAGAAAAACGGACCTACGACAAAACCACCTGGAACTATCAGCTCGACGAAAACGGCTTCGCCAAACGCGATGACACACTGCAAGATCCGCGCTGTGTGTGGAATATGCTGCGCGAACATGTCAGCCGCTATACGCCAGAAGTGGTGGAAAACGTCTGCGGCACGCCAAAAGCCGATTTCCTCACCGTTTGCGAATATATCGCTGAAACCAGCGCCGCTGATAAAACAGCCTCGTTCCTGTATGCCTTGGGCTGGACCCAGCACTCCGTCGGTGCGCAAAACATCCGCACCATGGCGATGATCCAGCTGCTGTTGGGCAACATGGGGATGGCCGGTGGTGGCGTTAACGCCCTGCGCGGTCACTCCAACATTCAAGGTCTAACCGACTTAGGATTGCTGTCCACCAGCCTGCCGGGCTATCTCAATTTGCCGTCAGAAAAACAGGCCGATCTGCAAACCTATCTCACTGCGACAACGCCAAAACCAACGTTACCGGGTCAGGTAAACTACTGGGGTAATACGCCTAAGTTCTTCGTTAGCCTGATGAAATCTTTCTACGGCGATAAAGCGCAGAAAGAAAATAACTGGGGCTTTGATTGGCTGCCGAAGTGGGACAAAGGCTACGACGTTCTGCAGTATTTCGAAATGATGTCGCAGGGCAAAGTGAATGGCTATCTATGCCAAGGCTTTAACCCGGTGGCCTCGTTCCCGAACAAAAACAAAGTGGTGAAATCACTCTCCAAGCTGAAATTCTTGGTGACGATTGATCCTCTGAACACCGAAACCTCGACGTTCTGGCAAAACCATGACGAATTCAACGACGTTGATCCGTCACAGATCCAGACAGAGGTCTTCCGCTTGCCTTCAACCTGCTTCGCCGAGGAAAACGGTTCTATCGTGAACTCTGGCCGCTGGTTGCAATGGCATTGGAAAGGAGCAGACGCCCCGGGTGAAGCGTTAAATGACGGTGAAATTCTGGCCGGTATTTTCCTTCGCCTGCGTGAAATGTATGCCAAAGACGGCGGCGCCGTGCCTGAGCAAGTCCTTAATATGACGTGGGATTACCTCACGCCAGAAAATCCTGCGCCGGAAGAAGTGGCAAGGGAAAGCAACGGTAAAGCGCTGGCTGATTTGATTGACCCAGCTACCGGCGCTGTTCTGGTAAAAAAAGGTCAACAGCTTAGCTCCTTTGCTCAGCTGCGTGACGACGGCACCACCTCAAGCGGCTGCTGGATCTTCGCCGGAAGCTGGACGCCAGAAGGTAACCAGATGGCGCGCCGTGACAATAGCGATCCGTCCGGTTTAGGTAATACTTTAGGTTGGGCATGGGCATGGCCGCTGAACCGCCGCATTCTGTATAACCGCGCTTCAGCCGATCCATCGGGTAAACCGTGGGATCCAAAACGTCAGTTGCTGGAGTGGGACGGCGCAAAATGGTCAGGCATTGATATTCCTGACTACAGCACCGCCGCGCCAAACAGCGGTGTCGGTCCGTTCATCATGCAGCCGGAAGGTATGGGACGCCTGTTTGCGATTGATAAAATGGCCGAGGGCCCGTTCCCTGAACACTACGAACCGTTTGAAACGCCGCTGGGAACCAACCCACTGCATCCAAACGTGGTGTCTAACCCTGCTGCTCGCGTGTTTAAAGACGATCTGGCTGCCATGGGCAAAGCCGATAAGTTCCCCTACGTGGGCACCACTTATCGCCTGACCGAGCATTTCCACTACTGGACTAAACATGCCCTGCTGAACGCCATTCTTCAGCCTGAGCAGTTTGTCGAAATCGGTGAAACGCTGGCAGAGAAAAAAGGTATCAAGCATGGCGATACCGTGAAAGTCAGCTCCAACCGTGGCTACATCAAAGCCAAGGCGGTGGTGACCAAACGTATCCGCACGCTGAAAGTGGACGGTAAAGATATCGATACCATCGGTATTCCAATCCACTGGGGTTACCAAGGCGTGGCGAAGAAAGGCTTTATCGCCAATACCCTGACACCGTTTGTCGGTGATGCCAACACGCAAACGCCAGAGTTCAAGGCGTTTCTGGTCAATGTGGAAAAGGTGTAACGGAGACGCATTATGGCTTATCAATCTCAGGACATAATCCGGCGCTCTGCCACCAATTCCCTGACGCCGCCTCCCGAGGCGCGTAACCATCAGGAAGAAGTGGCAAAGCTGATCGATGTGACCACCTGTATAGGCTGCAAAGCCTGTCAGGTGGGCTGTTCCGAATGGAACGACATCCGTGATGAAGTTGGTCATAACGTCGGGGTGTACGATAACCCCGCCGATTTAACCGCTAAATCGTGGACGGTAATGCGTTTTTCCGAAGTTGAGGAAAACGGCAAGCTGGAATGGCTTATCCGCAAAGATGGCTGCATGCACTGCGCCGATCCAGGCTGCCTAAAAGCCTGCCCATCGGAAGGCGCAATCATTCAGTATGCCAACGGCATTGTCGATTTCCAGTCAGAGCACTGCATCGGCTGCGGTTACTGCATCGCAGGCTGCCCGTTTGACGTGCCGCGCATGAACAAGGAAGACAATCGGGTGTACAAATGCACCCTGTGCGTCGACCGCGTAACCGTGGGACAAGAGCCCGCCTGCGTGAAAACCTGCCCAACTGGCGCCATTCATTTTGGCACCAAAGAAGCGATGAAGAACCTTGCCGCCGAGCGTGTTGCCGAGCTGCAAACCCGCGGCTTTGCGAATGCAGGGCTGTACGATCCTGCTGGCGTCGGCGGTACTCACGTGATGTACGTATTGCACCACGCCGACAAGCCAGAGCTCTACCACGGCCTGCCGAAAGATCCAACCATCAGCCCAACCGTGCAGTTCTGGAAAGGTGTTTGGAAACCGCTGGCCGCCATTGGCTTTGCGGCCACCTTTGCCGCCAGTATCTTCCACTACGTCGGCGTCGGCCCTAACCGCGTCCACGACGAGGAAGAAAACGAAGTGGATGGCAAAGTCGACGATATCCCGCCAGATACCGAACAGCACGATCACGATAAGGAGGAGCGCAAATGAAGAAGGAAAAGCCGATTCAGCGTTACTCAGCGCCAGAGCGGATTAACCACTGGGTGGTGGCGTTCTGCTTTATTGTGGTGTCCATCAGCGGCTTGGGGTTCTTTTTCCCCTCGTTTAACTGGCTGATGAATGTCTTTGGTACGCCGCAGCTCGCACGCATCCTGCACCCCTTCTTTGGCGTGGTGATGTTCGCTTCGTTCCTGATCATGTTCTTCCGCTATTGGAAGCATAACCTGATCAATCGCGAAGACATCACATGGGCAAAAAACATTCATAAGATCGCGATGAATGAAGAAGTGGGTGATACCGGTCGCTATAACTTTGGGCAGAAGTGTGTGTTCTGGGCCGCCATCGGCAGCCTGCTCCTCCTTTTGGCCAGCGGCATCGTGATTTGGCGTCCTTATTTCGCCGATGCGTTCTCCATTCCAGTGATCCGTTTGGCGCTGATGGTGCATTCATTCGCCGCAGTGCTGCTGATTATTGTTATTATGGTACATATCTATGCGGCACTGTGGGTGAAAGGTACGATCACCGCGATGGTCGAAGGCTGGGTACCTGCTGCATGGGCCAAAAAACATCATCCGCGCTGGTATCGAGAAGTGAAAGCCAAAGAGCAAGAGCGGAAGTAACCTTATCTCCTCCACATGCCAGCGTCGTTTTGCGCTGGCATCTCCCCCTGATAAGGGGGAGCGCGAGAGGAGGTCTTAACACTGGATCAATTTCATGAGCATTAAAATCGTCCCAAAAGAACAGCTAGGTGCAGAACGCGAAAAATCAGGTGGTTTAGACAATATTCCTCCGGTGCTGTTTGCTAACCTCAAGAGCCTCTATTCCCGCCGCGCGGAACGTCTGCGTCAACTTGCGGAAAATAATCCTCTGGGCGATTACCTGAATTTTGCCGCGGCGATTGCTGATGCTCAGCAAAAAGCATTGCACGACAATCCATTAACCATCGATTTAACCCAAACGCTAACCAACGCGGCCGCCATGGGCAAACCGCCTCTGGATACGAGTATTTTCCCACGCACTCATCACTGGCACACCCTGTTGCAGGCGCTGATTGCCGAACTGATGCCTGATGCGCCAGAGCATGTTCAGCCGGTGCTAGAGAACCTATCTAAAACATCTGATTCCGAGCTGGAAATCATGGCGAAGGATCTGTTTGCCGGTAACTACGGTGTCGTCGGTAGCGATAAAGCCCCCTTCATCTGGGCCGCGCTGTCTTTATATTGGGCGCAAATGGCAACCCAAATTCCGGGCAAAGCCAAAGCCGAATATGGTGAACATCGCCAATTCTGCCCGGTATGCGGCAGCATGCCAGTAGCCAGCGTCATTCACATGGGTACCACCAACGGCTTACGTTATTTGCACTGCAACCTGTGCGAAAGCGAATGGCACGTAGTACGCGTAAAATGCACCAACTGTGAACAAACGCGCGATCTCAATTACTGGTCACTCGACAGTGAAAATGCCGCTGTCAAAGCAGAAAGCTGCGGGGATTGCGGAACTTACCTGAAAATGGTTTATCAGGAAAAAGACCCGAAAGTTGAGCCCGTTGCCGACGACTTAGCAACGCTGGTGCTCGATGCAAAAATGGAAGAAGAAGGCTTCGGGCGCAGCAGCATCAACCCGTTCCTGTTCCCAGGGGAATAAACCCCACCCGTTCTCTTTCTTCATAAAAAAACCCGCCGATGTATGGCGGGTTTTTTATTGCCCAGTCTGCGAGCTCAATTCCATCCTTGGCGACAACACTCTGTAAATCTATCCGAACTGTTTTCTTGGTGTAAAAGCTGGCGTAGCGTAACCCTTCACAAACGAGAAACTAAATAGAGCTTGACCAGGTCCTCCCGCACCCAACAAGGCGAGGATTGGGAAAGGGTCAGTCCATAATACTGATATTTACCCCCCTAACCCTCCCCTTCACAAAAGCGGGAACTGTTCGGCGATATTCGTAAGGATCACGATCGGCTCCTCCCCCTGCTAAGGGGGAGGTTGGGAGGGGGTATGCCGAAAAACTCAATATTTAACGTTCCACAACATACCGATTTGCGTAAAGACTTAAGACATAACCTCACCTACCCAGAACGAAAACTCTGGTCAGCGCTTAAACATCGCCAGCTAGGCATTAAGTTCAGACGTCAACATGGAGTTGGTCGCTACATCGTTGATTTTTATTGTGCCAGCTTATGCATGGCCATTGAGCTAGACGGCAATAGCCACTTCAACACAGAAGCCATCCAATATGACCGCATTCGCGATGATTATTTAAAATCATTAGGTATTCACGTAATTCGGATATGGAATAGTGATGTGATGGGTAATATCGATGGTGTTTTAGCGATGCTTGAGGACGAGATAAAAAAGCTGGCTTTACGACAGACCCCACCCTAACCCTCCCCTTCACAGGGGAGGGGACTGTTCAGTGATATTGGTAAGGATCTCGATCGGCTCCTCCCCCTGCCAAGGGGGAGGTTGGGAGGGGGTCATGATATTTACCTCACCCTAGCCCTCCCCTTCACAAAAGAGGGAACTGTTCAGCGATATTCGTAAGGATCACGATCGGCTCCTCCCCCTGCCAAGGGGGAGGTTGGGAGGGGGTCATGATATTTACCTCACCCTAGCCCTCCCCTTCACAAAAGAGGGAACTGTTCGGCGATATTCGTAAGGATCACGATCGGCTCCTCCCCCTGCCAAGGGGGAGGTTGGGACGGGGTCAGTCAGCAGATGCTTCCAAATACATCTTCCGCAGATAATGCGGCACCGCATCGTCAACGTTGCTGCCGATAACTTCCAGATTTGGCAACGCGTCTTTCAGGCGCTGATGAGAATCGCGCATGATGCAGCCTTTGCCCGCCATCGATAGCATTTCCATATCGTTCATGCCGTCGCCGAAAGCGATGCAATCTTTAAGCGTATAACCCAAGAGCTTCGCCACATATTCCAGCGCATGGCCTTTTGATACGCCGCCCGCCATTACTTCCAAACAGGTTGGCAGCGAGAAACTGACGTTTACGCGATCGCCCCAGCGTGCATTGATAGCTTCTTCCAACGGCAGCAGTTTTTCATGAGTATCGCTGGTGAAGTAGACTTTACAGATGCCGTCTGTAGGTAAAAATGCCGGTTCAAACAGCTGATAGTGGAAAACGGACTCTTGGAAAAACTCTTTCTGCTCAGGGCTTTCACGGTTCATAAACCAATCATCATTACGATAGACGTTGGTCAGAATGTCTGGGTCGTTATGCACGATGTTATAAAGATCGCGGGCGATATCTTCATCTACGTTATGGCTGAAAATCAGTTCACCGGCGGTGTTATGTACACGCGCACCGTTTGACGTGATCATGAAAGCGCTGATACCTAAACTGTCTCTAACCTGTGCAATATCAATATGATGACGGCCTGTGGCAAACACAAAGTTTACCCCTAGCTGGGTCAGCTGTTGCAAAGTTTCACGGGCAAACGGAGTCAATGTATGTGCAGGTGACAGCAGGGTGCCGTCCATATCAGAAGCAACAATGTGGTACATAAAGTGTGTTCTAACCTCAGCTGGGGTTGGCGGCAGTTTCTGCCGACGAATCGGAGTGAAGAGCGTAAAAATGCAAAATGGCATTTAACGCCTCAGAGCGCATTGCGTCCCGCTCAAACAGGATCTCGTGGCGTGCGCCCTTAATAATATGGGGAGCCCCACCGTATGGTGGATTCCCCGCTTTCGTGAGTGACTGACAAAAAGCAAAATGCGATGCGTTGGCAACGACCCGATCATCACCCGCTTGTAATAACAGCAGCGGCGCAGTGATATTTTCAGCGTTGGCGATGGCTCGTTCTCCCGCCTGAATACTCTCGCGCACCCAGTGGTAAGTCGGCCCGCCGACCTGTAATTCAGGGTAATCAGCGTAATAGCGTAAAAAACGACGATAGCGAACCCGACTATGAGTGAGTTCATTAACAATAAAAGGCAATGGGCGCCAATGGCCGGTACCTAATGCGTAATTATCCCGCATTTTCGGATAGCGTTCTGCCCAGTCAGCAATCCGTTTGGCAACCCATAACGGCATGGGCAATTTTATCCCCGTCATAGGCGCACACAGCGCGGCGGCGGTAACGCCCTGCGGCCTGCGAGCCAAAAACAGCGCGAGTATCGCACCGCCCATGGAGTGGGCCAGCGCAAAACGCTGTTTGTAGGGTTTAGATAAAATTTCTTGCTGCCAGAGAATCTCTAGATCATCGACGTAATCATCAAAACGAACGACGTGTCCACGGTGATGATCGTCCAGCATTCGCCCTGATTTTCCCTGTCCACGATGATCGACAATCACCACGTCATAGCCGCTGTGAAACAGATCGTAGGCGAGTTCAGGATACTTCATGTAGCTTTCGATGCGCCCTGGCGAAACCAGTACCACACGGGAATGCTGTTTTGACGTAAAACGGACAAACCGAATTGAAACATCGTCCACGCCCATAAAAACCTCTTCCTGACGTTGTTGCCAGAAATCGAGTAATGGACCGGTGGTAAATGCGGCGAATTCGTTCTCGCGCTGTAACCAGCTTTGGTTCAGAGGAGGCATAGGAGCCGTTATTGTCCTTTGGTAATTTTGTGAGCAATCGCACAAGAAATAGCTGTTTCGTATTGTGGCATAAAAGCGTTCGTTCAGGGAGTGATAACCATATTGTCGGCGGAACATGAACCAAAAAGGTGATTATTAGTTACACACATGAATACATTCTCCCATATCGAATAAATTCACTTGCGCATCGTCACACATTTTGTAAGTTTGGTTAATGGGGCAAGCCCCACCGCACAGACAGGCGGCTTTAATTTCTTAATATAAAAACTCCAAGGCAGGACTACATATGAAAAACGTTGGTTTTATCGGTTGGCGCGGGATGGTCGGCTCTGTACTCATGCAACGCATGATTGAAGAACGCGATTTTGACGCCATTCGCCCGGTTTTTTTCTCAACATCTCAGCACGGTGAACCTGCGCCAACCTTTACCGGTCAGCAAGGTACCTTGCAAGATGCGTATGATATCGACGCATTGAAGGCGTTGGACATTATCATCACCTGCCAGGGCGGCGATTACACCAACGAGATTTACCCTAAGCTGCGCGCCAGCGGCTGGCAAGGTTACTGGATTGATGCCGCGTCTTCGCTGCGCATGAATGAGGACTCGGTTATTATCCTCGATCCGGTTAACCACGATGTGATTCATGATGCGCTCAACAAAGGTATTAAAACCTTCGCGGGCGGTAACTGCACCGTAAGCCTGATGTTGATGTCTCTGGGCGGCCTATTTGCCAATAATTTGGTCGATTGGGTATCCGTGGCGACTTATCAGGCAGCCTCCGGCGGCGGTGCACGCCATATGCGTGAGCTGCTCAGCCAAATGGGTATGCTGCATAACAGCGTTGCCAAAGAGCTACAAAACCCAGCATCCGCCATTTTAGATATCGAACGTAAAGTCACCGAACTAAGCCGTAGCGGCACACTACCAACGGATAATTTCGGCGTACCGCTAGCGGGTAGCCTAATCCCTTGGATCGACAAAGCGCTGGATAACGGCCAGAGTAAAGAAGAGTGGAAAGGTCAGGCTGAAACCAACAAGATTTTAGCCACCAAAGAGATCATTCCCGTCGATGGTTTGTGCGTGCGCGTTGGTGCTCTGCGTTGCCATAGCCAAGCTTTCACCATCAAGCTCAAACAAGATGTCTCCCTGCCTGAAATCGAGCAAATGCTGGCCAGCCACAACGACTGGGTCAAAGTGGTTCCGAATGACCGCGAACTTAGCATGCGCGAGCTAACGCCTGCCGCCGTCACCGGTACGCTATCAACGCCGGTCGGTCGCCTACGTAAGCTGAATATGGGGCCACAGTACCTTTCTGCATTTACCGTGGGCGATCAGCTGCTGTGGGGCGCTGCGGAACCTCTGCGTCGCATGCTGAAGTTTGTGCTGTAAATTATTAGCCCTCTCCTTCGTTGGAGAGGGTTCCCATTCCGTCACTATCACGCCTCGACCACCACCTTCGGCACCCGAATCACAATACGGGTAAATTTATCAGCCTCGCTTTCCACGCTCACACCAAACCTATCGCCATAGCGAGCTTTAATCCTTCTATCAACCAAGTTCATGCCTAAGCCATCACCGCGTGGTTTGGACTGATAGAGACCCGCATTATCTTCAACGCTAATCAGAATATCGTCGCCCTCCCTCCAGCTATGCAAACGAACCTCGCCAACGCCAAACAGCTGCGACGTGCCATGCTTAATCGCATTCTCCACAATCGGCTGCAACGAAAACGCGGGTAAGCGTATGTGTAGTAAGGACTCGTCAATATCAAAATCAATCATCAGATGATCGGAGAAACGCGCTTTCTCAATTTCCAAATAAGCTTTTACATGTTCAATTTCATCACCCAGCGTCACTTCGTCGCTGCTGCGTTTTAGATTTTTGCGGAAAAACGTCGACAGCGAAAGCACCAGCTTACGGGCATGGTCGGGATCACGCCGGATCACCGCCGATAAGGTATTCAGCGCGTTAAATAGAAAATGGGGATTCACCTGCGCATGCAACAACTTGATCTCAGACTGAGCCAGCAATTGTTTCTGCTGCTCATATTTACCCGCCAATATCTGCGCCGAAAGTAAGTGAGCAATACCCTCACCCAATGTACGGTTAATGCTTGAGAACAACTTATTCTTCGGCTCATACAGTTTGATGCTGCCTACCACGCGGTTATCTTCACCGCGCAGCGGGATCACCAGCGTTGAGCCAAGCTTACAGTTCGGCGTGACCGAGCACTGATAGGCCACTTCGTTGCCATCGGCATAGACCACCTGATCAAGCTCAATGGCACGATGCGTGTGATGAGAGGTAATGGGCGACCCCACTAAATGGTGATCGTCGCCAATGCCTATAAATGCCAACAGCTTTTCACGATCGGTGATCGCCACTGCGCCGACCCCTAATTCTTCATACAGCACTTTGGCAACTTTCATGCTGTTTTGTGGGTTAAAACCTTGCCGCATAACACCTTCAGCTCGAGCCGCAATTTGCAGGGCTTTTGAGGAGAACGCCGAAGTGTACTTTTCAAAGATCGCCCGCCGATCGAGCAAGATCTGCATAAACATGGCCGCACCGACGGTGTTGGTGATCATCATCGGCAAAGCAATATTTTCCACCAGCTCTTCGGCCTCCCAGAACGGGCGCGCCACGATCAAAATGATCAGCATTTGGAAACACTCAGCCAAAAATGTAATTGCAGCAATCACCAACGGCTGGAACAGCAGATCTAACCGATTATTTTTCAGCATATAGCGATGCAATAACCCACCGACTAAGCCTTCCACCACCGTGGAAATCATACAGGCCATTGCCGTCATACCACCCATCGAATATCGATGTAAGCCGCCGGTCAATCCCACCAGAAAGCCCACCGATGGCCCACCAAGAACCCCACCTAAAACGGCACCTATGGCACGGGTATTGGCGATAGAATCATCGATGTGCAGGCCAAAATAGGTACCCATGATGCAAAACATCGAAAAGGTGAGATAACACACCAGCTTATGCGGCAAACGAATAGTGACCTGCATCAGCGGGATAAACAGCGGGGTTTTACTCAACAAATAGGCGATAACCAGATACACGCACATCTGTTGAAGTAGGGAGAGAATTAAATCGATCTGGCTGACACCCATGGAAAATATCCTTCATTCACATGGCAGGTTTTACATGGTAAATAGTGTAACTGATCGAGGAGTAGCGACCGTGCTTTTATCCCCAAAAATCATAGGCGATACTCGAAGCACAGCCGAATTTAGGCAAAAAAAAAGCCAGCACCCGAGCTGGCTAAAAAAACACTGGAAGCAATGTGAGCAATGTCGTGCCTTCTCGAAAGGACTCCTTGGATAGCGTGAGTCAAATATGAGCTACTTGACTGACGTTTCTCTAAGGTTGTCTTCCCTAGAACGCACGGCAATGATAATCATTATCAATATCACTTGTAAAGCGTTTTTTTATCTATTAATAACCCTACTAAAATAGTTTTTATCCTTTATATTGAATGGGTTATTTGCTAACTCGTTGACAGGAAAAACAAATGGCCGAGATTATAATTCGCGCAGCAACGCCAAAAGATGTCGAAGAATTGCACAAATTACATACTTATCCGCAGGTCTACGCCCAAACGCTACAGCTTCCGTATGCCACGACAGAAGTTTGGGAAAAACGCCTGAATCAAACGCCGGCTGGCACCTATCATCTTGTGGCGGTGCATGAAAATGACATCGTGGGGTGTGTGAGTTTAGACGCCTACCAGCGGCCACGTATGCGCCACAGCGGAACGTTTGGCATCAGCGTTAGACATGATTTTCAAGGGCGCGGCGTGGGAAGCAAACTGATGACAGCGATGCTAGAGCTTGCCGATAAATGGCTGGATTTAAAAAGAATTGAGCTTACGGTGTTTACCGACAACGTCGGTGCCGTTGCGCTGTATAAAAAATTTGGTTTTGAAATAGAAGGCACCAGCCGTAGCTACGCATATCGTGATGGTGATTACGTTGATGCATTCCATATGGCGAGACTACGCGTGCTCCTGTAGCAATCCTTCCTTGTGGCTGACCAGATAACGACAGAAATTGGCGTGATTGGTTAGCCCAAGCTTACGCATTGCGCTACGTTTATGGCCACTAATCGTTTTCTCACTCACCTTCAATTTACGCGCAATTTCTCCGAGAGTTTGTCCCTGCTGCAAACAACTCATCACCCTTTCTTCGCTACGCGTTATCTTAACATCGGCTTGTTTTCCTCGCTTTTCAAGGAAGCCTCTAATGGCATCGCTGTGATCAATCACGCCCGATAATAAACGAGCCAAAATCGCCTCACGCAGCGACGAAATTGGTTCCTGCTTAGACAGTAATGTATAAGTGTTATGTGAGATGACTCTCGACAAAACATAAGGATCTTCAGAGCGCGTTAAGACGATCACTGGAAGTTTAGGAAAAGCCGCCTTCAGAAAATGCAACGTATCTAATGCGCCTGATAAGCCATATTCAAAAGGAACAATTTCGATAATTAATGCATCAAATGGTTTTAGCGTGTGCTCAAGAACAAACTGAGAACATAGATTGAAGGGCTGACATTTGATATCCATGCCATCCATGCAACTATATATTCCCATCGCATCAACATGAGAGGTTTCAACTAATGCAATTCTTAACATTTTATCCCTAATGATAATTATATGAGGAAAAATCTTCAAATTATCCTGCAAATTTGCAATGCAATGTATAAATTCCTAAGGCAGTAAAAATAATTATTCACAAACCTTAAAGAAAACTATAACACTCTAAGTTGTTATCAATACATGAACATTTCTGGTATGTTTTGTATATAATTTCACCGCTTTTTGCAAAACAAAAAACCACTACTTTACAAAAAACCAGAATTATTACCTACTAAAATGATGTTTTGCATGCTGAAAAAGTTATTTTATGGCTGTATTTTACTCAATCAAATAATAGGTTATACAATTAACAAATAGCATTGACATCATGACATTGCGCTTAATCTAGATATAATGAATCTGGGACACTAACCTAAATTTTTACACACAGTGCAAATACCTCAATCGTGGTAATTGCCATCAATATAAAAAAGAGAAATATGCACAAAAACAATTTAGCAAAAGAACTATTTCTTTATAGTTCAGTTATACAAACGCTGCCTAATTTTAGACAGTCCATCGGACGTCATTATGATTTGATGTTATCAATGTGTAACACTCATCCTTTATTCTATAAAACGATGTTTAAAGATACGCGTTTCAATATCGCTATAACGATATTATGTTTTTATTTTACGCGTAAAGACCCCACATTATCCGATGTTAAAAGCTACTGTGTAAATCATGGACTAGGAAGCCATAACAGCTTGGAATCATTAATGTTTTTCTTGCGTGTCGGTGGAAGACTTAATGTAAGAAAAAGCGAAAAAGACAAACGAATTCTATTGTTCAATCCTACAGAAAAAGGTTTGGATGAGACTCGTCGTTATTTAGCAAATTCTCTCGCTATTTTTCCCGATCTCCTACCGGATTATCGATTAAAAAAAAATCACCTTGAAAATTATGAGGGATTAAAAAATTTCTTCATCCGCTGTGCTGACCTGATGTTCAATGATGTTATTGTGAGCAATATACTTCCTGACTCTCAGGTTTTTTTATTAAAAGATGCAGGACATATGATCTTTATACGTCTTTACATCGAATCGTTAAAACAAAAGGAAAATCATGGCGTCACTGCCAATATATCCTATAGTCAAATTGCCAAAGAAACTTCCGTTTCACGTACTCACTTACGCAGGATTGTTGATGCCGCAGCCAAGAAAAATCTTATGACGCCTCATGAGAATATGACGCTGACATTGCATGACTCTTTCATTACATTAGCGGAAGAATACATGGGATTATATTTTGCCTTTGTGCTGTATTGTTTAGATATTGACCCTACAAATTCAGTATTAATGTAGAGCGGTTACAACCATATATATTTAAAGCTAATCACATCTAAAATAGCACCGATGAAAAATGGTCACTTAAATGATTAGTTGATTATCTGGTTGTAATCCCAGTAATTCCCTTCATCGTTTATTAGCGAGAAGGATATCTTCTTGCTCGTATTTTCTAAGCCCGAAGGCAACGTAATTTGATGATGGCTTTTGGGCGGTAACGTTCCTATATCTAAAGGAATATTATTTATTGTCACACCAATAAGACTTAAGTAAAACTCGGTTGGATTTTCAATTGTTAGGCTCTCGTTTTGCCGCATAAATGTGATCTTTTGACCAATCGACTTTTCTGGCTTACCCAGTCCTTTTGGGCGTAAAAAGAGCTTCATTTGAGTACGTAGTGCAATCGTAATTTTCTGCACAGAGTCTCCTGCCAAACGTGGAGGGATCTCATAAATATTCAGCCAAAACATCGATTCACGATCCTTGGGAAGCGGATTGTCCATCACCATTAAGCGTAAATTCGTCATCTCTTCGGGTTGCAGCTTAAATACAGCGGGCAATACCAACACAGGGGAAGCGCTTTTATCCGGCGTTGCCTGTGGATCTCCATCGTCAGACCAAGCCTGAACAACCACGGGATAAGTGTTTTTATTCACCAGCTGTAGCGACGCTTCTGTTTCGCCATCGTTAAACACCACGCGAGTCGCCTCGGCGTTTACCGCTGCCTGCACATTGGCTACACCTAGCAGAACAAAGAGAATGCAGCCAATACTACTGAATACGGATAAGAATCTGTGCATGCGCCTGATAGCTCCCTGCGGTGAGTTCATCCGAGCCAAATCTCTCTAGCTGCGCCATAAATGTTTCGGTGTAACTATCAATTCCCTGAGCCGTATTCGAATCCACTTTGGTTTGATCTCCGCCAAGAATCGGTGACCAACCGGTTGTTTGAGTCGTATCCGTGGTTAAGAACTGCATCGGCTGATTATTACGGTAGATCTTCACTCCCACTCCGCGGGCATGACCTTGCGCACCATACTGTTCATCTAATAGGTAGTTCGCTGCACCTGACGTGATGAGTCCATATTTTGTTGCAGCCGCAACGCTAGCAGGCGGAGCCAAGAAACCTAGCGCTATCTGCCCCGTTTTCAAACCCGACTTAGCGGCGGATTGACACTTAAAATCTAGCGTAAACGGCGATTGGCTTACTTCTCCCGCCTGAAGCGCACTGATATTGATCGCGGGCAATGTCACCACCGGCGTGAAATTACTGACCTTACAGGTCGCCCCCCGGCGAAACGTCACGTATTTATACAGTCCAATCGATGCAGGCCAAGTGCCGTACCAGCCAGGAAAACTGGTTTGGGAATCCGCGCCATCGGCAGGCCCAGAGATACCAGGCCCTCGAAATGCAATATATGCGTTAGGTTGCGTGTACCCATACAAATAGCTCGCCACGCTATAGGTTCCTGCACGCACGTAGTTGAGACGAAAGAGTTCAGTTTGCACCGCGCTAAAATTCTTCGCTTTAATCAGCAAACGTCCTTTGCTATCAGTATCAAGCCCTGTCAACAAACGAGACTTCCAGATTTTGTCGTAGAACTGACCCGTTTCCATGTTAGTAAAGCGTATAGCAATGTTGCTCACAAAAGTGGCGTAGGCTTTCGGTGCAACACCGGTAATACTGCCATCATCGTACAAGCCGCCATAGGCCGCATCGCCGTTGGTCGCATACATCTCAAATATTTGGCTCGCATCTGCCGCATCGCAGCGAAATAACACTCGCTCGCTCTCATAGCCTGAGTTAATCGCGTAGGAGGTAAACGGTGCGACGCTAGAGGCTAGCAGCGTGCCATCGGGCTGGAAGTCATTGCTGGTGCTGATATCCACCACGCTAGGCAACCCTAAAGAGCCATTGTTGTTATCTAAACTACCAGGCCATGAACTTGCCACCCCATCACTGGGACTGCTCAGCTGCGATTGAGCGGTAATTTTTGTGCAATTAGCGATTGCAGATGTTGATATCATCAACAGGAAAAGTGTTGATATTGCACCGGTGTTGGCTCTCATCCTGAACATTCCCTTCCCCTTAATGTACACATTGCCCAGAAACAGAAACCAACTCCTGCTCTTCAGACGACTCTGGTAAGACGTAGCTCACGCGACACATCTCTTCTGCACTCTCACCCCAACGCACGGTCAACGTACCTTGACGCTCACGTACGCGGGCATAAATCAGGCTCGCTTGACCAGACATCCCTACTACGTGATTTTGGTCATCCACCACGTTGGCGCCCATTGGCAAAGCATCGGTGCCATTGATTTTGGCTTTGATTAACACGCCATAACCACTCAGCGTATCGAAGGACGCCTTCACGGCAGCACCCGCATACGGGATCACGCGGCTTTGCGTGCTCTTAAGTTCGGTATGCTTGTTGATCCCTTTAGGATCAAGGCTGATCGTGTTGTAACGATAAGGCGTCAGCGATGGAATAATGGCGTAGCCATTGCCGTCTATTCGCGCGCCCTGCCCGTTTTTCACCAATGCGCCTTTAGCGCCTTTGGCTTCAACCAAACCAAACGTCTCGCTCAGATAAGGCCCAACCGTAACGCCACCGCGATGGATCACCGCCGCGCCGCGCCCCCCGACACCCCATTGGGTATATTCGCTCGAGGCGGAATAACTACCGTTAAGCGTACCGAACGCAGAGTTCTTTTGCAGATTCGCGCCCCAGTTATTAGTGCTACCCGCTTGGTTTTCGCGGTTTTGCTGATATCCGGCATATACCGAATAATTCAGCGTTCCTTGTTCATCTAACATCCCAGAAAGGGATGTTTGCGCTGAGTTACCGGAGCTATCAGCATGACTGAGCGACGTCGAAACGTAGTTTTCACGTCCGCCAAACGAAAGCGGGATTGAGAACGTTAATGTAATCAGGTTCTCAGTATTGCCCACGTAGGAAGAGGAATACCTGCGCTCTGAATCATCATCACCACCAATATCCATCTGGTTACGGTATACCGACTGCTGACGGCTGATCGCCAAGTTGTAGCTAATGCTTTTCCAACTGTTGGAATAACCCAGTTGAAGCTGCGTATTACGCGATTGATTATCGTAGTAATCCATCACCGATCCCGACAAGTACAAGCTGCCGTAATCACCCAGCGTCTGGTTGATCATCGCGGTAAACTGATTACGCTGATTCAAGGTATCTGACTTAAACACATTGTTTGAGCCATGTTTTTTACTGGCTCGCTCGCCTAATACATCACTCAGCTCGCGATAGCCTTCCGTGGAATAGCGATAACCCGCCAGCGCAACGTTAGTACCGGTGTAATCAAATGTTCGGCTATATGAGGCCTGCACTCGCCACCCTGACTGACTTTGTTCATCATCAATTTTGGCATGCGACCATGTGGTGTTCACACCAAATGCGCCTAACCAATGACTCCATACGCCACCGGCCAAAATAGCCTGATAGTCATCTGCAACACGCAAGCCGAGGTTGCCGGTAAGGCTATTGGAAACCCCGCGCTCATAGGTGAAATCACCGAACAGGTTCTGCGTACCGCCGTAATCACGTGCTTTCCCAATGAGAGCGTTATAACGACCAACGCCAGGACGCATCGAATCAGGTACCGCAGAAAATGGCACGGTAAACGTTGAGCTACGCCCATTTGCTTCGATGACTTCAACCTTCAAGTCACCTTCATAGTGGGTGCTGCTCAAATCATCAATAACAAAAGGCCCCTGAGGGACGTTGGTTTCGTAGATAGTACGGCCATTTTGGCTCACCACTACGCGCGCGTTGGTCTGCGCTGTTCCTCGGATCTCAGGCGCATAGCCACGACGCGACTGTGGCCACATACGCTGGTCGGTTTCCAGCTTGACGCCGTTAAACGCCATGCTGCCAAACAACGAGCCACCGCTATAGCTTTGGCCAATCATCAAGTTGCTGTTCAATGCCGCAATTGGCCTTTGCAGGTAAGTTTGCAGCGATTGCCACTGATAATGGGATTGGCTCGGCGACTGGCTATACGTTGCCGATGATTGCTGGCGTAGCTGCCATAAACCTAGGTTGATACCCGACTTCAAGCCAAGAAAACCATACTGACTGGTTCCACCAGAGCCCGAGCGATAGTGACTTTGATAATAGTTAGTGCTGTAGTTGAGGAACATCAACGATTCGCCAGCATCCCAACTTTCCACGGGAACTGCGTCACGCGGTGAGCGCGTTAACAAAGCCTGAGGAATATAGAGATCCAAACGCAGCCGAGGCTGGTCAAAGGCCCAACTGGCTCCCTTTAGCAGCTGTTCAGGCGCCTGACATACCGCTTTTTGTTGTGGATCGGCGGCTTTATCGACGGGCGGCAGCGAACTTTCGTTAACACCTGATTCCAAATAAAAATCACGGCTAAGGCAAGGTTCGCTCTTTTCTTGAGCGGAGTTGTTAACAAAGTCAACGCTGTCTCGCTGCATAAAACGGCCATTCAGATAAATATCGACTGAATATTTTCCCGCAGCGGTATTATTATCCGTATTAAAACGCTTTAGTCCCTTAGCAAATCCACCACCTAAAAACAATGACTCATCAAAGGTATATTGGCTATTATCTGTCGCCCACGAATAAACGCTCATCGGGAATAATGCACAGGTAATCCACGAAGCTAATTTACGATTATTCATCAAAATACCCTCTCATTCCATGAGATGAATGAGGAATCCATTATAGTTGGTAACGGTGCGTTATTTTCGCTCCCTGATCGTTAATATAATTAATCGTTAACTCAGGATTTTTTGTTCTGCTTGGCACCGGCCATGCTTCACTACTAAACGGGGCGATCATTTTATTGCCGAGTTGAGTCACTTTATTTTCTGACAAAATGCTGGCCCCTGAAATAGACAGGTAATAGCCACTCATATTTTCTAATTCCAGCGAGTAAGAGTTTCCCCGCTGAACTATTTTTGGTTTTACGTTTTGAGCAATCTCTGCAGTTGATGTCGTGATTCCAGCCGGGCGATAAAAAACTTTCACTCTGTTACGCAGCATTATCAACATTTGATTACTGCTGCTTTTTGCTTCTCTTGGTGGAATTTGTAAAAAATTAAGGTAATAGACGGACTCGCGAGCCTGAGGTAATTGTGCCCCAGTAAACATTAGCCGTACGGTTTGGCCTGCTTTAGCCGCCATTTTAAAAAATGGCGGTGTAATAATGAATGGCGCTTGGCCTGTTTCAGGCGTTGAGTCTTCATTACCGCTGTCCATCCATACCTGAATCACATTAGGAAAATCATCGTGATTAGTCAGTTGGATATTTACCTCTTTGTTTTGTGCAGGGTAAACCACACGGTTTCCTGTCATCACCACGCTTGCCTGCGCCGAAGCAACTAGGCAAAGCGCCAAAACACATCCAGTAAAAACACCCCTGACAGATAACATATTATTATTCCTAAATAATTTACAGACCGGCATCCCGGTCTGTATGGCTTACTGGTAAGAAATTGCGTACTGTAATGAGCCCGCTACGGTGCCCGCTGTTGCTGCTGCAGTTGCGTAATACTGAACAGCGAAGTCATGCGTCGCTTCGGTATCACCTTGTTTCAGTACCAGACCATCAACGCTTTGTGGGCTTGTTAAATTAATACCCGCCGTGTCTTGCGTGCTTTTCAGGATTTGTAATTCGACGTTTCCAGCACCACCGGTATTACCTAAATTGCCGCTATTGGTAACGTTATTACCAACGAAAACGGTTTTAATATTGGTGTCTGCCGCATCATTTTTGGTGCAGCCTGTTACGCCCAGAGTAAATATCGTTTGGCCAGCAGTGTCACCAGATGCCGCCAAATCAGTAGCCGCTACGGTTGGCAGTAAAACAATTGGGCTCGCATCATTTCCGTTAATAGAAACAGAGCAAGTCTGAGCGGTAACTTCACCTTGGAAAGTGATGGTATTCGCACTGATTGCCATTGCAGATGCAGAAACAAAACAGCCCGCCATTAATGCGATTGATAAAATAGATTTATTCATTAGGTTCTATCCTTTAATTTATACAGATGATTATCGTTATTTGTTTTAACGATTTTATTAATTTAAAAATCCCTGTTTTTTTAGTCGCTAGAATAAAAACGGGCTATTTGGTGTTTACTGCAGAGTGAAGCGCGATCACTCTGGAGTAGAAACCTAAAGCAAGTTTTTAGTTATCTAAGGAAAACAAAAACGTCGAATTAAAAGTGTATTTCAAAACAAACAAAAATGTATTCATGATCCTTCACCTTATATATCGGCTAACACCACTTTTCTATGCGTACACATAGCAGGAAGCGTTCCTCTTATCCGAGAGGAATATGCGTAATTAACCAAGAGATTTGTTATTTATTTTTTAATTCGATTTAGCTAATCCTTATAAACATGACCAGATAGAAAGTAAGAAAAAGATTAACAGACTGCTCAGAAGATTCCTATACCCACAAGGTGAATGAGGTGTTAAATAAATGTTATTTCATTCGGAAGTCAGATCTATTTCAGGTGTCAAATCGATAACATTTGTGAATGCAAGGTAAAAAAACACCATGATTTACATATAATTAGCATGTTTATCATGAATCCTAACTTTTTAGCCAGCGAAAAATCGCCCCATTTTTGTTCAGGGTGTACATTTTTGGGGTCATATCTAAAAACATGGTTTTTTACAAAAATACATAGGCGCGTCATGATCAATTTTTGCAAAAATAAGATAAATCGTGTTTTTGCAGTCAAGTTACATCCAGACGCAATAAATCACTTACGTTGACTATTGGTTTATCAAATCAACCTTTACATAACCAATAACCACACTTATAGTTTGCGCAGTTAATCAGCGGAGATCCTTCCTTGGAAAGTCAGAGTAGTAACTTACATAGCAGTGACATATCACTGGCAAGCTGACTGTCTCCCCAGATGCTTTGCTTGCCAGACTCGGCGGGCAGCATCATTTCTCATCTCAGAACTGTTGCGTACCCATAAAAGACGTTATCAGCCAATAGGCTGATGGATTTGATGCGGACAGTTATCATGCAAATTTATACTCGCGCCCTATTCCCTCCGGGGAGAAACCTATCGATGTGAGTTGTCGGTAACGTTTAACGTCGCCAACTTTCTCGCGTCAGCTTTTCTTGTTGCTGTTGATTGCACCAAATCAACCTGCGCAGGAAGGCTTTCTCACGCCGGTATTTCGATATACGTCCACTTTGGACACACAGCAAACACTCTCGCCGCGAGGCGTAAGGAATCAATATGGACGAGCACCCCAGAAGCAACGTTATCCGCGTTGCACGGGCTGACGTGAGCGAACTCCGTCCCTAGTCTGCAACGCATACTCTTAGCCATTGGCTAATTAAGTAATTTAGCGAAAGAAAACTCCTCATTTTGGGGCGGATTTCTGCACGCAAAAAACAGTGATGAGTACTGTGTTATGACCCAGATAATCGATCAGGCCGCTGAAAAACGCAGCCGCAAAGACAAGAAAAAAGTGACCTATCTGATTGCAGAAGAATCTGCGGTCAGCTTGGATGCAACCCTATCTAATCTCTCTTCAAACCTCAGCGGACTTGAGGAAGAAGACGCACGCGAACGCCTGCTGGAAACAGGCCCAAATCAGGTCGCTCATGAAAAAGTGCCACCAGCTTTGGTGCAGTTGATCAGCGCGTTTAACAACCCCTTCATTTTTGTTCTGATGGTGCTGGCAGCGATCAGTTTCTTCACCGACTACTGGCTACCGCTACAACGCGGTGAAGAAACCGATCTCATTGGCGTCATCATTATTTTGATCATGGTGTCGTTAAGCGGATTACTGCGTTTCTGGCAGGAATTTCGTACCAACAAAGCCGCTGATGCTTTGAAATCAATGGTGAGAACCACCGCGACGGTGCTGCGCCGGGCGCATCCTGCGGCCAAAAGCGAGTGCAAAGAGATCCCTCTGCAAGAGCTGGTGCCGGGCGATATTATTTTGCTTTCCGCAGGCGATATGGTTCCAGCCGACGTTAAATTGATTGAATCGCGCGATCTGTTTATCAGCCAAGCCGTTCTGACCGGTGAGGCGATTCCAATTGAAAAATATGATGTTACCGCCAGCGTTAGCCAAAAATCATGCAGCGGCAATAATAGCGAAAGCGAGCTGTTAGAGCTGTCCAACATTTGTCTGATGGGTACCAACGTCGCCAGCGGCACCGCGAAAGCCGTTGTCGTTGCGACCGGTGGCAAAACCTATTTTGGTTCTCTGGCTAAATCCATTGTTGGCACGCGCACGCAAACGTCGTTTGACCGTGGTGTTAACAGCGTAAGTTGGCTGCTGATCCGCTTTATGTTGGTCATGGTGCCCGTTGTTCTGTTAATCAACGGCTTCACCAAAGGCGATTGGGCAGATGCCGCGCTGTTTGCTTTGGCCGTTGCCGTGGGTTTAACCCCAGAAATGCTGCCAATGATCGTGAGCTCTAACTTGGCGAAAGGGGCAATTACCATGTCCCGTCGTAAAGTTGTAGTTAAGCGTTTGAATGCCATCCAAAACTTTGGTGCCATGGACGTTCTGTGTACGGATAAAACCGGCACGCTAACGCAAGACCGCATCATTCTTGAGCATCACATCGATATCAATGGGCACGAGAACAAAGAAGTGCTACAGCTGGCGTGGCTAAACAGCTACCACCAGAGCGGCATGAAAAACCTGATGGATAAAGCGGTGATCCGCTTCGGGCGTGCCCGTCCTGAAGTTGAGGCTATGGCTCGGTTTAGTAAAATCGACGAACTGCCATTCGACTTTATTCGCCGTCGCCTGTCGATTGTGGTGAGTGATGAACAACGTCGCCATACGCTGATTTGCAAAGGCGCCGTCGAAGAGATGTTGGCTATTGCCACGCATATCAGCGATGACGGCAACATTTTGCCACTCGATGACAGCGCGCGTGCCGAGCTGCTGAAATTAGCCACTCACTATAATGAGCAAGGTTTCCGCGTGCTGATGGTGGGGACCCGTGATTTAGGTATCGATGGCTGTGTTTTCCCGCTGAGCAACAGTGATGAGCGCGATTTGGTGATCTGCGGGTTGCTGACGTTCCTCGATCCACCAAAAGAGTCTGCGGCTGAGGCGATCACCGCGCTGCGTGAAAACGGCGTGATGGTTAAAGTATTGACCGGCGATAACCCAATTATCACCAGCAAAATCTGCCGTGATGTGGGTTTAGAACCGGGCGAGCCTCTGCTGGGTAGCGAGATTGAAGGCATGAGCGACGAGCACCTTGCCTTGCTGGCCGAGCAACGCACCGTGTTTGCTAAGCTAACGCCGCTGCAAAAATCACGTGTACTGAAAGCGCTGCAAAGCAACGATCATACCGTCGGTTTCTTGGGCGATGGTATCAATGATGCCCCAGCGCTGCGCGATGCTGACGTTGGTATCTCCGTAGATACCGGCACCGATATTGCCAAAGAGTCCGCTGATATCATTCTGTTGGAAAAAGATCTGATGGTGCTGGAAGAAGGCGTCATTACCGGCCGTGAAACCTTCGGGAACATCATTAAGTACCTGAACATGACCGCCAGTTCTAACTTTGGCAACGTGTTCTCCGTGTTGGTCGCAAGCGCATTTATTCCGTTCTTGCCGATGCTCGCCATTCAGCTGCTGCTGCAAAACTTGATGTATGACATCTCACAGCTGACCCTGCCATGGGACAAAATGGACAAAGAGTTCCTGCGCAAACCGCGTAAATGGGATGCCAAAAACATTGGACGTTTCATGCTGTGGATTGGGCCAACATCATCCATTTTTGATATTACAACCTACGCCATTATGTGGTTTGTCTTTGCCGCCAACAGCATTGAACATCAGGCGCTGTTCCAATCTGGCTGGTTTATTGAAGGCTTGCTGTCACAAACATTAGTTGTGCATATGCTGCGTACCCAGAAGATCCCGTTCATTCAAAGCACGGCAGCGCTGCCGGTCATGCTCACCACGGGCATCATCATGGCGCTTGGTATTTATATTCCGTTCTCACCACTGGGCACATGGGTAGGCTTACAACCGCTGCCATGGCAGTACTTCCCATGGTTAGTGGGTACGCTGTTCAGCTATTGCGTTGTCACTCAGCTGATGAAACGTTTCTATATTCGTCGTTTCGGGCAGTGGTTCTAATCTCGGATCCTGTTTGAATCTAAAAGCCGCGGTCATCATGCCGCGGCTTTTGCTTTTGTATATTAAGAACAGGCTTTAATTAAGGTATCGGTGATCCACTGGTTCACGCTTTTACCCGCAACCTCTGCCGCCACATTGATTTGTGAGTGCACATCTGGCGGTACACGTAGGCTAATTTTGCCGCTCGCGGGACGCTGGGGTTCACGCCCTCGTGAAGCGCAATATTCCAGATAGTCATCCACAGAAATCTCAAACTCTTTACGCAAATCAGCCACGTTGTCGGCATGAAAGCCAATAATATCTCTGATCCCCGCCAAATGCCCTACCAGACATTTATCTTCTTCACTATATTCAATACGTGCTGCATAGCCTTTATAGAGCATAGTGTTCATGGAATAACTCCTAACTCCTCAAGAAAGACTCTGGCATCTATGATTTGATAAATCTTTGCATTCTTTCCAGGATGAGGCCGATGAAAAGCAACTGACAAACCACCAATTTCAAATTTAACGCGCGAGCCTTGACCTTCAGAAACCACGGCACCGAGGGCGATTAACAAGTTTTCAATCTTCCGCCACTCTAGCGTTCGAATCGGCGGGTTAGTGAAAATGACGTATAGCGTTCGTTGGTGTCTGGCACTGAGCTTATGAGTCGACATCCTTGCACCTCATCCGTGTCGCTCACGCGATAACGATATCAAATTTTGATATCATGGCAAGCGTTTTGCGATGAAAATTTGAGCGCAATGTAGAGCGAATTAAATGAAGTGACGAACGGCTAAACGTCGTTATTTATCCCGCTTCGCAAACAAAAAATGTATCCCCAGCGGCGTGGAATAATCTCTGCGGCACTTCTCGCATAATTAATTTGAGTGGCAGCAGCCTATACTGATTTCTAGTGCCATTTGTGCGCCAACAACACAACATCAGCGACATGCTGCTCATCCTATTTAGAGACATCACATGACAAATTCTTGGGAAGACCGTTTAATCATTGCCGATTTAATGACGGGTTGGATGCACAGGGATCTGGCCGAGTGGGACCAAATGCTAGAGCTGTTTCACCCAGACGGAACCATCGAGGTAACATGGTTTGAAGGGCTATTTACCGAGTTCGTGAAAGGCTCCCAGCGCATGGGGAATTCTGCGCTAGTCACTAAGCATCTTATCGGCTCACCGATGATCCAGTTTAACGGTGACAAAGCCATCGCTGAAACCAACGCCATGATCGTGATTGAAAATGCGCAAATGAAACTCGGTGCCAGCGTTCATAACCGCTTTTACGACTGGGTGGAAAAACGTAACGGCGTGTGGAAAATCACCCATCGTCAGTCTATCTATGATTTTGGCTCGTTCAACTTTCCACAGGGCATCGTTGAAATCGATAAAGCCACGGCCGAAAAATTCCCAATTGCCTACGCTCCATTGGCATATCTGTTAGAAAAGAGCGGTTTCCCACTATCGCGTGAATTTGCCAGCAAAGGCAGCGTGCTAGAAACAGAAATGAAAGCCGAAGGACAGGCGTGGCTGAAAGGGTAATGCTCAAATCTATCCGCCCCGAACGGGGCGGAAGAACAGTTTTATCGTGCCGCTAGCGCCTGCGCACAGGCCCAAGCAGAGCTCCACGCCCATTGGAAGTTATATCCCCCCAGCCAGCCGGTTACGTCTACCACTTCGCCGATAAAGAACAACCCCGGAGCTTTGTGCGCCTGCATGGTTTTCGACGACAGCTCATTGGTGTCAACGCCGCCTAGCGTCACCTCTGCGGTACGATATCCCTCAGTGCCGTTTGGGATCACCTGCCAGGCTTGTAGGGTTTCCACCACCTGCATCTGCTGCGCAACGTTTAACTGTTTCAGCGTGACGTCAGGGATTTGCCCTAAGGTTTGTAAGCACTCAACTAAACGTTTAGGCAGCTGTTTTGCCAGCGTATTTTTCAGACTCTGATTCGGATGCTCAATACGTTCCGCATCGAGAAAAGCAGTCAGATCGCAATCCGGCAACAGATTAATCGTCACTTTCTCACCGGCCTGCCAATAGCTGGAAAGCTGGAGAATTGCAGGGCCAGACAAACCACGGTGGGTAAAAAGAATGCTTTCGCGGAAGCTGGTGCCAGATTCGGCGGTCACAACCGAAGGAACAGCCACGCCCGAGAGCGTTTGCAGATGATCTAACAGCGGTTTATGCAGCGTAAACGGCACCAACGCCGCACGCGTTGGCAATACCTTAAGGCCAAACTGCTCTGCAATTTTGTAACCGAATGGCGTTGCGCCAAGGCCCGGCATAGAAAGGCCGCCGCTGGCAATCACCAGCGATCGGCAGTTAACCTGCTCGCCGTTTAGCTGTAGAGAAAACTCGCCGTTCTCCATCCGCTCAACGTTTAAGATTTCGCTGCGTAAACGAATAACCACCTGCCCCAGCTCACACTCTTTTAGCAGCATGTCCACGATCTGCTCGGCGGAGTCGTCGCAAAAAAGCTGGCCCAATGTTTTCTCGTGGTAAGCAATTTGGTAGCGACTCACCAACTCGATAAAATCCCATTGGGTATAGCGCGCCAACGCTGATTTGCAGAAGTGTGGATTCTGAGACAAATAGGCCGCAGGTTCGGCATACATATTAGTAAAGTTGCAGCGACCGCCACCCGACATCAGGATTTTGCGTCCTGCTTTTTTGCCGTTATCAACCACTAACACACGCAAACCAAGTTGCCCTGCCTGAGCAGCACAAAACAGGCCAGCGGCACCAGCGCCAACGATCACTACATCGAAATTTTCCACACATAACCTCTTGTTTCACGGTTTTAAACGCAACCGCGAACGTAAATACCGATTTTTCCAATATGAGCTAATCTGGTAATAAATGCCGAAATAATCCCAGACCAGCGGCGGGGGATTGTAAACGGGGTAATTCTTCACCGCCAGTGTAAGAAAAAATTAATCTGAAGATATTCACTCAACATACTGAAATGATAGGACTAATCCGAGATATGTATTGATAACCAATGTAAACAAATCAAAAAAACGTCATATTTTGCTTTTCCCCAGCACGCGTTCTCGCAGATAATGCGCCGCGTTCATGACCACTAACTGGCGTAACGCTTATGCTACATCTATTTGCAGGGCTGGATTTTCACACTGGCCTTATGTTAGTCCTCGCACTGATGTTTGTTTTGTTTTATGAAGCCATCAATGGTTTCCACGACACAGCAAACGCAGTCGCAACAGTTATCTATACTCGTGCACTACGCTCGCAGATCGCGGTCGTTATGGCGGGTGTTTTCAACTTCTTAGGTGTGATGTTGGGTGGCCTCAGCGTCGCCTACGCAATTGTGCACCTCCTCCCAACAGATTTGCTGTTGAACGTGGGCTCGACTCACGGTCTGGCAATGATGTTCTCTCTGCTTCTAGCTGCGATTATCTGGAACCTCGGCACCTGGTATTTTGGTCTGCCGGCCTCCAGTTCTCACACGCTAATCGGCGCGATTATCGGTATTGCACTGACAAACGCACTGATATCCGACACTTCCGTGGTGGATGCGCTCAACATTCCGAAGATGCTGGAAATCTTCCTATCGTTGATTCTCTCCCCACTCATTGGTCTGGTTTTGGCCGGGCTGATGGTATTTGTACTGCGTCGTTACTGGAGCGGCACGAAAAAGCGCCGCCGTATGCATATGACGCCTGCTGAGCGTGAAAAGATTGATGGCAAACGTAAGCCACCGTTCTGGACGCGTATTGCCTTGATTCTGTCTGCTATCGGCGTGAGTTTCTCTCACGGCGCTAACGATGGTCAGAAAGGCATTGGTCTGTTGATGCTGGTATTGATTGGCGTGGCTCCGGCCGGCTTTGTGGTTAACATGGACGCCACTGGCTATGACATCACTCGTACCCGCGATGCCATCACGCATCTGGAACAGTATTATCAGAAGCATCAGGAAGCACTGCCGCATATCGTTGGCATTGAAGAACACCAGCCCGTTGCGCCAAGCACCGGCAACAATGATTTCCATTGTGATTCTTCACGCGCACTGATTGCTATCGACCACAGCAAAGCCTTGCTGAACAACCTGCAACGCTACGATGAGCTGACCGTTGATCAACGTAATCAGATGCGTCGTTTACTGATGTGTGTTGCTGACACAGCGGGTAAAGTTGCCAAACTGCCAGAGACCGATGCTCAGGATAAGCGCTTCCTAAACGACCTGCGCAAAGACCTGCTGGAGACCGTTGAGTACGCACCGATGTGGATTATCGTTGCAGTCGCTCTGGCGCTGTCTCTGGGTACCATGGTTGGCTGGCGTCGCGTAGCGACCACCATCGGTGAAAAGATTGGTAAGAAAGGCATGACCTATGCGCAAGGCGTTTCTGCGCAGATGACTGCCGCCATCTCCATCGGCGTGGCAAGCTACACAGGTATGCCGGTCTCCACCACTCAGGTACTTTCGTCTGCGGTTGCAGGTACCATGATTGTGGACGGCGGCGGTGTACAGAGTAAAACGATCAAAAGCATTCTGCTGGCATGGGTTCTGACCTTACCAGTCGCAATTGTGCTTTCTGGTGGTTTGTACTGGCTGGCGCTGACCTTCGTGATCTAAGCGATCAACTAATGCCAACTATCCTAAAAGCAAATTGCAACTCGGATAGTTAGGTCAGAGAGAACAAAAACACCGGAGGATAAAACCTTCGGTGTTTTTTTTGAGCTTAACATTTAATAATGCATCGAAAAGGCTATATGGACTCATATCCAGCAAGGTTTTTTACTATGAGTCATGGTTATAGTCATCGTGACTTTTAAAATGGCATTTTCTAATCAACACATTATTTATGTGCCGATTATTCGTCAATATTAATACACACAGGGAAACGGTTTCAATATTCCTTTAAGTTTCCCATATTGAATTTCAATATACCCGCCAAAGCGAAGATCAGACAATATTTTTGCCACTCCACTCCTAGCCAATTTGCTACGAACAAGAATGTAATTTATAACGCTAATTTTTATTCTTTTCTCATATGGAATTACATTAATTTCCTGCAACAGCGCACAGACTATTTCATATGTTGTTCTGTTGATCAGTAAATTACTAGTACGAGCTTGGTAGTCACTCATGTAGGAATAATAATTTAAAACCTCCCTAATCAGTCCTTGCTTCGCAATCCTGTCAATCGCGATATCACGTGAAAGGCAATAGAGTTCACAACCCGATTTAGGAATAAGTTTGTAGGTGTCATTTCGAAACGATGATCCCATCAAACCAAACACCGCAGGAGCCTGAGCAGTAGCCACAAGCCGCCTATCCGTAACAACACTCCATAAATTGATCTCTCCTTTGACTAATAAAATAACAGCGCATTCTTTTTCACCCTGCTTTTCATCTAGGGAGGTAATCAATTTAATTGATTCACCTTTATGCAAAGCAAGTGCTAAAGATATGGGTTGCAAACACGTTATTAATCGTTCTATATCATCTACAGGCTTTTTCAACTGAATGGGGTAACCATAGAGAAAAGGCTCATCATCTAGGCCTTTCATAATTATCACCAATTAAAGCTTAATAATTTAATATAATGACATACGATACCAAGAAACAAAACCAACCAGTATTGGATACTTTTATTTGTGTATATGTCATAAATTCAGCGCGATAATTTTTAGACCAAGAACAGACTAATCTTAGATTCGGTATTATTAGAATCTAGCTCTATGTCTGCCTATATGGAAGAACACCAACGTAATAACATATTACCTAAAGGACTATTTATTTATGACCACTCCATTCAAATTATCCGCCCTTTTTGCCGCTTCTTTTATCATCTTGTCTGGCTCCGCAATGGCAGCGACAACATCAGTCACCGGCGGAACCGTGCATTTCAAAGGTACGGTTATTGACGCCGCCTGTGCCGTTGATGACAACTCCATTGAGCAAACCGTTACAATGGGTCAGGTACGTACCGCCCGCTTTGGCACTGCAGGTTCCGTTACCATCGGCACCGCCGCTAACCAGAAAGTCCCTTTCTCCATTTCTCTGAAAGATTGCGATAGCACCGTGGCTAGCAATGCCTCCCTGACTTTTAACGGAACAGCCTCAGCAGATTACCCATCAGCGTTAGAAAACGCCGGTGGTCCAGGTTCAGCATCGGGCGTAGGCATTCAGATTTATGATGCTGAAGGTGCGGCTCTTGGCTTAGGCACTGCATCAGCAACCGTAGCATTAATTAACGGTGAGAATACCCTGTCCTTCACCGCTGACTACATCTCAACGAAAACAACCGTCACTTCAGGCGATGTTGAAGCTACTGCAACTTTTAACGTGACCTATTCCTAATTCATCACGTTTAAGCCTTCAAGGATGAGCAATGCGCCAAGGATGGCGCGCTATAACCCGATTTCGGAATGGAATACCGCCGATGAATCATTTTGCTTTCAAGCCGGCAGCGTGGGTTTCAGGTGCATGTCTGTTGCTCACGTCCTCGATGGCATTGTCTCAAAGCATGGCTAAGGTTGACGGCGGCAGCGTGCATTTTAAAGGAACCGTGGTGAACGCGGGTTGTGCGGTAGACACCAACAGCATCGAACAAGAAGTGTCGATGGGTCAGATCAGGCGTGATGCCTTCACGGGCGTCGGCAGTTGGGTCGATCCTGTTGGTTTCACGATTACGCTCACCGATTGTGATATCTCAGTGAGCCAATCCGCAGGGGTCGCTTTTCAAGGGCCATCCGATATTCACGATCCCCTCGTCTTCGCCGTCGCGAACGGGCCCGGTTCCGCAGTAGGTGTCGGGCTAGGCATCTATGATGAACAAAGCAATCTAATTGTCCCGAACAGTGCGCCACGCGCTTATAAAACATTGATAGACGGCACTAACGTCTTGCACTTCATCGCTAAATATCGCGCGACAGAGCAACTCCCAGTCGCTGGCGACGCGAGTGTTACCGCAAATTTCATCGTGCTTTATCAATAGAGCGTATGCGCAGGTGAATAGGCATGCAACAGCGGCGAGCACTTTCCCTCTGCCACTTTTAACCCACTGATATGAATAAATAACGCTGAGGCTAACGTGTTTAATTCCACAAAAAAACTCTTGCTCACTTCGCTCTTATTACTCCCTTTTATTACCAGTCAAAACGCCTCCGCCGGTGGTGTTGCGCTGGGGGGAACTCGTCTGATTTACCCAATAGGCAACAATCAAGCGTCAATGCCCATCACAAACTCAGATGAGAAGGGTACTTTTTTAATTCAAACATGGGTCGAAGATAGCAAAGAAGTCAAAACCAGTGATTTTGTCATCACTCCGCCGTTATTCGCCATCGATCCAGAAAGTGAAAATACGCTGCGTATTGCATATATTGGCAGTAAAACATTGCCAAACGATCGTGAGACCGTCTACTGGCTGAACGTGAAAGCCATACCGGCAGCAAAGTCGCCCATTAAAGATAGCAATACGTTACAGATAGCCGTCCTCAACAGAATCAAGCTGTTTATGCGGCCAAAAAATCTACCGATGAAATCCGTGGATGCTCCGGCTCAACTACGTTTCCATCGTAGCGGTAGCCAGCTCATCATCAAAAATCCAACACCTTATTATGTCACGCTGGTGCAGTTCAAAGCGGGAAGTCAAAAGATCCCGAATACGATGGTGTCGCCAATGGAAAGCACCACGTTAACCCTTCCTGACAATGCACAGGGGGAAATCACTTTCCAAACGGTCAGTGATTTTGGTGCAAACTCCGCCACACAAAAAAGTGTGATGGAGTAATTCATGCCACGGAGAATGGACTCTTCTCTGCACGGTGTTGCCTGTGCTGTTGCGCAGGCAGTTGGTGTTTTGCCATTGGCGCTGTTTCCCTGCTTTGCCATGGCGGATAATTACTATAACCCTGCATTTTTATCTAACGACCCATCGGCCGTGGCAGATCTATCTCGCTTTGAAAAAAACAGTAGCCAAGCGCCGGGAAAATACCTCGTTGACCTTTACCTTAACGATGTACTTATCTCAACGGAGAACATCAATTTTGTCGCATCGACAAGCGACAAAAGTAAGATTATCCCCTGCCTAACCAGCAAACGTTTAGGGGACATGGGCGTAAATCTAAAAGCCGTTCCCGATCTGGAGAAACTGCCCGCCGATGCCTGTGTTTCTTTAACGGATAGTTTTCCCGGTGCGCGCGCCGACTTTAACATCAAACAGTTACGCCTAGACATTTCCCTACCGCAGGCTGCATTAACGCAGAACGCACGTGGCTATATTCCCCCTGAACAGTGGGATGATGGCATCAACGCCCTAATGTTTAACTACAACTTTACCGGCAGCAATAGCTGGGGCGATAACGTCAGTAATAATTATTATCTCAATCTACAAAGCAATCTCAACGTAGGCGCGTGGCGGGTGCATGACTACTCAAGCGGCACCTATAACGGCGGTGGTTCTAGCGACAGCAGCCATGACTGGCAACATATCAGCACCTATGTGCAGCGCAGCATCATTCCGCTCAAAGGCGAACTGACACTCGGCGACAGCTATACACCATCAGACGTATTCGACAGCCTGGGTTTTCGCGGCATACAAATCGCCTCCGACGATAATATGCTGCCAGACAGCCTGCGTGGTTTTGCCCCAACCGTGCGCGGCATTGCTAAAAGCCACGCCAAAGTTACGGTAAAGCAAAACGGCTATGTCATTTATCAAACTTATGTTTCGGCCGGTGCGTTTGAAATTAACGACCTCTATCCCACGTCATCCAGCGGTGATATGGACGTTGAAATTGAAGAGGCGGACGGCAGCAAAAGCACCTATTCCGTACCCTACTCCGCCGTGCCGCTGTTGCAGCGCGAAGGTCGAGTGAAATACGCCGTTACCGGTGGCCAATACCATTCCAACAACCAAGATCAGGACGAAAATGAGTTTGCTCAGGCAACGATAATCTGGGGGTTACCGTACGGGATCACCGCCTACGGCGGAGTGCAACACTCGGATAACTACCAATCTGAAGCATTAGGAATGGGGGTAAATCTGGGTGATGTTGGAGCGCTGTCCGTCGACATCACCCAAGCCAGCAGCACGCTGGCAGATGACAGCCAACACACAGGACAGTCGCTGCGTTTTCTCTACGCCAAATCATTAAACTCAACCGGCACTAACTTCCAGCTCATGGGCTATCGCTACTCAACAGAAGGCTTTTATACGCTGGATGAAACCACCTATTCCCACATGAGCGGCTACAACACTGATAATACTCAAGATGACGAGCAGGACGAAGAACCTGATTGGACAGATTATTACGATCTTTATTACAACAAACGCGGGAAAATACAGGTCAATATTTCCCAACAAGTGGGGAGCAACGGTTCAATTTACGTCACGGGCAGCCAGCAAAGCTATTGGAACACCGACGAAACTGACAGCGTTGTTCAGTTGGGCTACAGCGGTAACTATCACGATGTTAATTACAGCGTTTCGTGGAACTACAACAAATCGCAGGGTCAGCCAGAAGCGGATCAGCAGGTTGCCATTAATTTCTCCGTGCCAATCGGAAAATGGCTTTCACCGGGTGGCGCTGACAACAGCGATGTGTACAGCTCACCAAACAACGCCTATGCCACCTACAACAACAGCACCGATAACCACGGCAAGATGCAGCAAATGGCGGGGCTCAGCGGCACGCTGCTGAAAGACAATAACCTCAGCTACACCGTACAGCAGGGCTACGCCAATAAAGGCGACGGCACCAACGGCAACGCCTCACTGAACTACCAAGGCACCTACGGCAACAGCAATATTGGCTACAACTATAGCAGCGGCTATCAGCAAGTGGACTATGGCATAAGTGGCGGCATGGTAGCGCATGCCAACGGCATTACCCTCAGCCAGCCACTCAGCAGCACTAACGTGCTGATCAAAGCGCCGGGCGCGGCAAACGTAGACGTAGAAAACAGCACCGGCGTAAAAACCGACTGGCGCGGCTATGCCGTAGTGCCTTACGCCACCACCTACCGCCAAAACCGCATTGCGCTAGATACCAATACGCTGGGCGACAAAGTCGATCTCGACAACGCGGTAGTGAACGTAGTGCCTAGCGAAGGGGCGCTGGTGGTGGCCGATTTCAAAGCCCACACCGGCCTACGCGCACTGGTCACCTTGCTCTATCACCACAAGCCGGTGCCGTTTGGTGCCACCGTTAGCCGCAGCGATAGCGAAAATGGCACCATCGTCGGCGACGACGGCCAAGCCTATATGCTCAGCATGCCATTAAGCGGTGATTTGCAGGTGCAATGGGGCGACGATGCCGATCAGCAATGCAAAGTACATTATCAACTGCCAGAAAGTGAAATGAATAAACCTCTTACCCAGTTCAAAGCGGAATGCCAATAATGAAAACGTTCTCTATTTTTAATCTTTCGATATTTAAAAAAATAATACTGGGGCTATTTTTAATTATTGGCACAACGCAGGTGGCAAAAGCCTATACCGGAGCTTGCTCCGCCGATAATGGCACTTATAATTACTACGACAATTTCGGCATGCTCACCGTTGTTGACCCTAAAGGTAATCAACCAGGTTATCTATTCCCCCGTGCTTATAATTGGAACCTTGGAGGCGAATATACTGCGACTTGCGATTGCGACCCTGCAGAAGAAAAAAAAGCAGTTGTTAACCCAGATATATATTATAAAGCATCTAGCACTCTTTCAATAGGTCACACAGATGGAACATTACAGTTTTATAAAATTAATGACTATTTAGAAGTATCTACATTAGTTTGGATTGGTGGGATGCTAAAGCAATATGTAGCTACTCCATTTCATGATATCAATAACGAAGCATCTACACAGGAACATGCACGCGTAGGTTACGTGTGCGGAGCAAATGCCAACTCTCAATTTTCGTCTGGTAGTAAGGGATTGTTATGGCTTTATATCACCAAGCCATTCGTTGGCACAACCTATATTGAGAATGTTAGAGTTGTCGATCTTTATGGCACCACCATACCAGGAAGTTATGGTGGTACCCCGTTATCCTCCATTTGGGTAAATGGACAAGTGACCGTACCGCAAAACTGTGAAATTAACGCAGGGCAAATTATCACCGTTGATTTTGGCAAAATATGGTCTGGTGATTTCACCACCAAAGGCCAAAAACCCGATGGCTATGTAGCCAAAAATATTAAAGCCTCAATAAAATGCAATAATATTAATGCCTACACCAATTTAACTATTCGCTTCCAAAGTGAAATATCCTCCGATTATCCCGATGCGATTAAAACCAATAACCCCGATATTGGCGTAGAAATTATCGATGATAATGGCCATCTAGTATTACCCAATACGGGGCTTATTCCTTTTCATATCGATGATAAATATGAAGCTAGCGTAACGTTTAAAGCCCAGCCGGTTAGCACTACGGGAAATCCGCCTTCTGCCGGTCAGTTTCAGGCGCAGGCCTATATTCGCGTTGATTTTGCCTGAGGATAAACCATGCACAAATTCACTTTTATGTTACTGGCAATATTCTCAGCGCCTCTTTTCGCAGATCTTGGGCACGTTAACCTGATCATGACTGGCACGGTGCTACAGGAAAGCTGCGATATCAGCGCCGATACCAAAAACCAAACGGTGACCATTGGCTCGTTTTCATCGGCCGAATTTAAATCCGTGGGCAGCGTCACTACCGCCGTGCCATTTACTATTCAGCTCAACAAATGCTCGCCCAATATCAGCACCGCAGGCGTCACCTTTAACGGCACCCAGTTTGGCTCCGACCCCACCCAACTGGCGCTAACCGACACCAGCGGCAGCGGCGATTTAGCCGTCGGCGTGGTGGTACAGGTGTTGGATAGCAACGGGCCTATCGCCCTAAACAGCGTCAACGGCACGCGCTACGCTCTGCATGCGGGAGATAATAATAAACTGCCGTTTTCACTACGCTATCAGGCCACGCAAATACCGGTTAAGCCGGGGAATGGCTCCGCCGTTTTATATTTTTCAATGGACTACCAATAATGAAATCCAATACAGGCGTGTTTCATTATGGTTTATTGACGCTAATGATGGCTTCAGGCACCTGTTTGGCCTCCGATGACGGTAAAGGCACCATCAATATTATGGGCGATATCCACAACAATACCTGCGTGGTGGATACCACCGAGCTAAACGTCGATATGGGCAATGTGGCAACCAAACAGTTTTACCAGACGGGAAACGTGCCTCGGCCAGTGCTTTTTAATATAGCTCTCAAAGATTGCGGCCCAGATGTCAGCGGCGTTGCCGTGAAATTCACCGGCGAGTCTGCCGCAGCCAATAGCCCTCTGCTAAAACTCGATGCCTCTGCTGGCGCCGCTACGGGGGTCGGGATTTCCCTTATGGATAAGAACAAAACGCAGATCGCCATCAACGATAGCAGCAAAATTTATCCCCTCACTGCGAATCAAGAAACGGCGAGGCTGGATTTTTACGCCCAATATTCGGCCTACACCCTACCGATAACCGCTGGTCCGGCAAGCGCTAGCGTCATCTTTACCATGACCTATCAATAATGAATATTTACGCTGTTTGGTGCATCTTTCCGTTGTTAATGTTTAGCTTCGCTATTCAAGCCGGAGTGGTTATCGGCGGCACACGCTTTATCTACCCAGAGGCGGCGGACTCCATCTCATTTGAGGTTAAAAACACCAGTTCGGATACCTATTTAGTCAATACCAAAATTACCCAAGAGAGCGGCAGTGCTCCGTTTATCGCAACGCCGCCGTTATTTCCTATCTCTCCGGGTGACGCGAATAAAATCCGCATTGTTCGCACCGGTGGCAGTTTACCCAACGATCGTGAAAGCTTATTCCATCTGTATATCGCCGCGATCCCCTCAGGAAAAGCGCCCACAAACAGCCTACAGATTGCGGTGAAATCCCGCATGAAATTATTTTATCGGCCTGAAAACCTAAGAAAGGGCGCCGCAGAGGCTTGGCAAAAACTGGAATGGTCACAAACAAACAGAGAATGGCAGGTGAGAAATCTTTCGCCCTATTACATCACGCTCAGCCAGTTAAAGGTCAATAACCGCCCCAATAATGCCGTTATCATGCTCGCGCCCTTTGAGCAGCAACGCTTTACGGGATGCGAAAAAAGCCAGCCATGCTCAATTTCATGGCGAAGTATCAATGATTACGGCGCATTAACGCCTGTCTGCCATGCTCAAATTAGCGGTGACAAACTTCGACCAAACTCATGTGAGACTAACGAGAAATAAGATGAGCCACGAACTAGGTCGTGGCTCATCTCAACAACAAGGTTATCCGCGCAGCCTTACATCAGCCCTCGCACCAAAATCACACCGATAAACAGCGGGCCAATGTAGCGCCAAGTGATACGCAGACTGGCACGCCAGAAAGGTGAAATATCCGTAGGCATCAGCGTTGCGGCACGCGGCGACCAGCCAAATACTAAGCAGATAATAATACCGAACAGCGGCATCATCAGATTCGAAGTTAAGAAATCCAGCACATCAAACAGCGTTTTACCACCCAGCGTAAAGCCGCTTAATTCACCGAACGATAAGGTCACAGGAATACCTGCCAGCATGATACTCGCGGTGATAATCAGGCTCGCATTGCGGCGCGACCAGCCCCAGCGCCCCTGAGTAAAGGCAACGATATTTTCCAGCAGAGAAATCGACGAAGACAGCGCAGCCACCAGCAACAGTAAGAAGAAGGCGACGGCCAATACGGCACCACCCGGCAAATGCGCGAAGAACACGGGCATGGTCATAAACGTCAATCCAGGGCCTGCGGCAGGGTCCAGACCCGCTGAGCTTAACGCAGGGAATATCATCAAGCCCGCCAACACACAAACCAGACACGACAGCGTGACAACCCAAACGCTTGAGCGCGCAATGCCTTTGCTATCCGGCAAGTACGCTCCGTAGGTCACATGAATGCCCAAGCCAATCGACAGTGAGAAAAACGCCAGCCCCAGCGCATCCAAAACACTTTTTCCGCTCATATGGCTAAAATCAGGGTATAAGAACAGCTTCAGCCCAGCGCTCGATCCCGGCAGCGTCATACCCACCACAATCAACACCAGCATAATTAAGAACAGCAGCGGCATCATGATCTTAACCGCTTTCTCAACGCCGCGCTGCACGCCGCCTAACACCACATAGCAGGTCAGCGCCGCAAACAGCAGGTGAGTGATTACCGGCAGAAACGGATTGCTAATGAAATCGGTAAACAGCGAATTCAGCTGGCTTGAGTCGGTAATATTCAGCTTGCCCGCCGCCGCCATGAACGTGTATCCCACCGTCCAACCGCCGACCACGCTATAAAAGCTGAAGATACACCATGAGCACGTCACGCCTAACACGCCAACCCAGCCCCAATGACGTCCTGCCAGCTGTTTAAATGCCTTTACCACGCCCTCGCGGGTATGGCTGCCCAGCAGCGTCTCCGCCATGAATACGGCCAGACCCAGCGTAAAACTGAACACCAAAAATACGATCAGAAACGCGCCGCCGCCGTTGGTGGCAGACACATAAGGGAACTTCCAAATAGCACCAATGCCAATCGCAGAGCCTGCGGCAGCCAAAATATGCCCAATTCGAGATGACCACTGCTGACTCATGCGAACCTCCGAGAGGAGGTAAAAATGCTGAACTTCATGTTGATGCTCCGGTGTTGAATAAATGCTGCCGGAGGGTGCTAGAAACAACAAGGCCGCCCTTCCGGCGGCCTTGTAAAATTTGAATGCGTGCAGGCCACCTAGATGATAAGGAGAAGGAGGCTGAGTTGGAGGTTAACTGCTTGCACGTTAGGATTTCCTAAAATTGAATACCTTTTCAAACTAATCAATGTGCATCGTGCCTGCAATCATTATTTTTCACTTTTACCTTTCGGCAACATCCCGTTGTGCCAAATGCTTCCCTCACTGGCTAATACCAAACGGCCATGGCGCACAGGCTAACCACCACCAAACCGCATAGCCCGCTGGTTAAAATAAACTGTCGGCGTAGCCGTTCGCAGCGGCGAATAAACTCATCGTCATGGTGATCAAGATAGCGCTGAGCCTGAATATAACGCACCAAACGCACCTGTTTGCTCGGCTGTCCGTGCGAAGTAAAGAAACCACCGCCATCAACATATTGATAAAGCAGGGGATCGCAACCACGCAGAACCACCAGCAACGCACGCAACGAGGAGTAATAGCGCAGCATGTTAATCACGCACACAAAAAACAGCGCCCAAAAAAGCGCGACGGTATTAATCATGATCTCCTCCCGGCATCTTCTCTAGCTAAGCATCAGCGATGAGATAACGGTGCCTTTCAATTTTCTCGCCAGACAACCTTAGTCCAACAGGCATCATCAGACTAAACCACGATGGTTATTATCAACGTCGGCAGAATTACGCTTCACGCTCCGCAACAGTGCCCATTAATCAGTTTAGGAAAGGAACGGAAAAACGGTATGGGGATCACAGAATTAATTTAGCGGGCTAAGCGATAAAGCGCAGAATACGCTGGCGAATGATTTTACCTCGCGATTAATCCCTACAAGAAATCGGCCCAATAGAGATAAACCGAATAACAAAAGCAAAAAAAGGTGAAAATCTTTCTTCAGAAGATAAACAGCTCTTGCTTTACAGCCACGCTATCCTTATAAAAAACGGGTCTACTATTTTTAGTCACAGGCTAAAGCGCACGCTACAGAGTGCCCAATAAGACGATTTTTTCGCCGTTTACGCAGTTTTAACGTGTAAAACCGCGTCTTTTGTGACGAAAGCATGTTCAGCTTTAGCTCAAAAGAGTAAAACAATAGATAGAAGCAATATGTTAAGGATTTGAGTGACGAGTGTGAGCAAAACGACACCCTCGTGATCTATACCCGAAATGATTCGGGTTGCATTGAGGCAACGAGTAAACACAGCCAACAAAAATGCAGCCTGAAGTATGATGGGTATGAATGAATGCTAACATGCAGGCATGCAAGCGAAACTAGGTAGCGACACCCAATGCCTGCTACCCCGTTAACCGGCTTTATGGAAGGAGTAAACTTATGGCTTATAAACACATTCTGGTTGCTGTAGACCTTTCCCCAGAAAGTAACATCTTGGTTGAGAAAGCAGTATCTATGGCGCGCCCTTATGACGCTAAAGTTTCTCTGATTCACGTGGATGTTAACTATTCTGACCTGTACACCGGCCTAATTGACGTGAATCTGGGCGACATGCAGAAACGTATTTCTGACGAAACTCACCACGCCTTGACCGAGCTTTCTCAAAACGCAGGCTACCCAATTACCGAAACCCTGAGCGGCAGCGGCGATTTGGGTCAGGTACTGGTTGATGCTATTAAGAAATACGATATGGATTTGGTTCTGTGCGGACATCATCAGGATTTCTGGAGCAAGCTGATGTCTTCTGCGCGCCAATTGATCAACACCGTACACATCGACATGTTGATTGTTCCACTACGTGACGAAGACGAAGACTAACCTTTTCGCTCTTCTGCTCAATTAAGCTTTCAACGCCCGCTCTGCGGGCGTTTTTGTTTTTACCCTACCAACCCCCTCCCAGCCTCCCCCTTCACAGGGGGAGGGGCCGATCGAGATGCCTACAAGCATCACAGCACAGTTCCCTCCCCTGCCAAGGGGAGGGTTAGAGTGGGGTTATGCTTTCAGCTTCAGCTAAAAACTTAAGGTGGGGTCATTGAATTCTCTACAAAAAAACCACGAATCATCTTTTAAAGAGTGTGATCAACCACTAAGATCGCAATCAGTCCATACAATAATCTACATCATCACCAAAAATTGGCATTAACACGGCATCAAAACATATAAAAACGGAATTCTATTTCATCAGGGATGTATCTTCGGCAGCAGGCTCCGCGCATGCCTACACTTAATTAATCAATATTCGAAGGCGAACTAATATGAATAAGCCCGCCCCAGTCGGTTTATTGCAGCAACCTAAACCGTTTTTCATGATTTTCTTTGTTGAGCTATGGGAACGCTTTGGTTACTACGGCGTGCAAGGCATTCTGGCTGTTTTCTTCGTTAAACAGCTAGGCTTCTCACAGGAACAGGCCTTCATCACCTTCGGCGCATTTGCTGCTTTGGTTTATGGACTGATCTCCATCGGCGGCTACGTCGGCGACCACCTGCTTGGCACCAAACGAACCATGGTACTGGGCGCAATTGTCTTAGCGCTCGGCTACTTCATGACCGGTTTGTCACTGCATAAACCCGATATGATCTTTATCGCCCTCGGGACTATCGCGGTTGGTAACGGCCTGTTTAAAGCCAACCCGGCCAGCCTGCTATCAAAATGCTATCCGCCAAAAGATCCCCGCTTAGACGGCGCATTTACCCTGTTTTATATGTCTATCAATATCGGCTCACTGCTGTCGTTGTCGCTGGCTCCGATTATTGCCGACAAATATGGCTACGCCGTGACCTATAACTTATGCGGCATTGGCTTAGTCGTGGCATTGCTGGTTTATTTCTGCTGCCGTGGCATGGTGCGTGACATCGGTTCAGAGCCTGATGCCAAGCCGATGAACTTCAAAAACCTGCTGCTGGTGCTCATCGGCACCGTGGTTATGGTGTACGTTTGTGCATGGCTGATGCATAACGTCAAAGTTGCCAATATCGTGCTGATCGTGCTGTCGATCATCGTGGTTTTCTTCTTCTTCCGTGAAGCGTTTAAGCAGAATAAAAGCGACCGCAACCGCATGTACGTGGCTTTCGTTTTAATGATTGAAGCCGTACTGTTTTACATTCTGTATGCCCAGATGCCGACCTCGCTGAACTTCTTTGCGATTAACAACGTGCACCATGAAATCCTGGGTATCGCAATTAACCCAGTCAGCTTCCAAGCACTAAACCCGTTCTGGGTGGTCGTTGCCAGCCCGATTTTGGCCTCGCTCTATACGCGTTTCGGTGCTAAAGGCAAAGACCTGACCATGCCTGCTAAATTTACGCTGGGTATGTTCCTGTGCTCGCTGGGCTTCCTAACTGCCGCAGCGGCTGGGCTCTGGTTTGCCGATGCGCAGGGTCTGACGTCTCCGTGGTTTATTGTGCTGGTTTATCTGTTCCAAAGTCTGGGTGAGCTGATGATTAGCGCCTTAGGCTTAGCCATGGTGGCTGCGCTGGTGCCTCAGTATTTGATGGGCTTCATTCTTGGGATGTGGTTCTTAACGCAGGCCGCCGCCTTCCTGCTTGGTGGCTATGTGGCAACCTTTACTGCCGTACCTGAAGGTATTAGCGATCCGCTGCAAACCCTGCCAATTTATACTGGCGTATTCAGCAAAATCGGCATCGCCACCTTTGTTATCGCCATCATTATGGCCGCAATGGTGCCATGGCTAAACCGCATGATGAATACCCAACCGGAAAGCCAAAAAGCGTAAATACACGTCTTTTCGTCATTTCCCCTAACGCCTCCATCTGGAGGCGTTTTTATTTGCTACGTGATAATAAATCGCTTGATTAAAAACCTATTCCTAGTGATATAGTCAAAACGCAAACACAAAACATAATTGCATTTATAACCATAAAAAACGCATAAAACATCAACCACACTTCCCCTAAATAATCCAAGTTGAAGGACTACGGGAAATAAGGAGTACCAAACTATGGAGCAGCTATTGTCTCTGGAAAACTTTCTCGCCAGCGTACAACAACGCGATCCCAACCAACCCGAATTCTTGCAGGCCGTGCGAGAAGTAATGACCACCCTGTGGCCATTTCTAGAGAAAAATCCACGCTATCGTGACGCCGCCCTGCTAGAACGCCTGATCGAGCCTGAACGTGTCATTCAGTTCCGCGTCACATGGGTTGACGATCGTGGACAGGTTCAGGTCAACCGCGCATGGCGCGTACAGTTTAGCTCGGCCATTGGGCCATTTAAGGGCGGAATGCGCTTCCATCCTTCAGTTAATCTGTCGATCCTGAAATTCCTCGGCTTTGAGCAAACGTTTAAAAACGCGCTCACTACGCTGCCGATGGGTGGGGGTAAAGGCGGGAGTGATTTCAATCCGAAAGGAAAAAGCGACGGCGAAATCATGCGCTTTTGCCAAGCCTTAATGACTGAACTGTATCGTCATTTAGGTGCCGACACCGACGTTCCGGCGGGTGATATCGGCGTGGGTGGGCGAGAAGTGGGCTTTATGGCTGGCATGATGAAAAAGCTGTCGAACAACACCGCATGCGTATTCACCGGAAAAGGGCTGTCGTTTGGCGGCAGTTTAATCCGCCCTGAAGCGACGGGCTATGGCCTGGTTTACTTCACTGACGCCATGCTAAAACGCCATGGTTTAGGCTTTGAAGGAATGAAGGTCGCGGTATCAGGCTCGGGGAACGTGGCTCAATACGCCATCGAGAAAGCAATGGAGCTGGGCGCACGCGTCGTCACCGCTTCAGACTCTAACGGCACCGTAGTCGATGAAGCTGGCTTTACGCCGGAAAAACTGGCGCGTCTGTGCCAGATTAAATCTCAGCAGGATGGGCGCATTGCCGACTATGCCAAAGAGTTTGGCCTCACTTATCTTGAAGGCCAGCAGCCTTGGGGCATCAGCGTTGATATCGCTCTGCCTTGCGCCACCCAAAACGAACTGGATGCGCCAGCCGCACGTCTGTTGATCGCCAATGGTGTTAAAGCCGTGGCCGAAGGCGCAAATATGCCAACCACGATTGAAGCCACGGATCTCTTCCTTGAAGCGGGTGTTTTATTTGCGCCGGGTAAAGCGGCTAACGCCGGTGGCGTAGCAACATCTGGTTTAGAAATGGCGCAGAACGCGGCACGCATGGGTTGGAAGGCTGAGAAAGTGGATTTGCGCCTGCACCACATCATGCTAGATATTCACCAAGCCTGCGTGGAATATGGCGGTGAAGATAAACAAACTAACTATGTGCGCGGGGCGAATATTGCAGGCTTTGTGAAAGTCGCCGATGCCATGCTGGCGCAGGGTGTTTTATAAGGTTTTCTCAAGAAAGGTTTTCTCAAGAAGTTACCCCACCCTAGCCCTCCCCTTCGCAGGGGAGGGAACCGTTCGGTGATCTCTCCCTACCAAGGGGGGGCTGTATAACTGAACTGATTACTTCCCTTCCAACTCACTTAAGATTTTATACGCCACCGTTACACGCTGATCGATAGAGTAGTTCTTGTTCGCCAGCATCACGATACCCATCTTTTTAGCCGGAACAAATGCGATGTAGGCACCAAAACCATTGGTGGAACCGGTTTTGTTAATCCATACATTTTCCTGTGGTGGCAGCGGTGGAACAATCGGCGTAGCAACGCTTTTTGTCATCGCCATATCGTTGCCAGTGAGCAGATCCGGCAGAGATACCGGATATGGCAGCTGTTCCCACATCAGATCCTGAGTGATTTTGCCTGACTTGAAGTAACCGATATGCGTGTCGGTGAGCGCTTTTTGCAGCGTCGAATTTCCATCAAGTTTTAGCTGCCCCATATTGGCTTGCACATAGCGAATCAGGTCACTCGCATTGGTTCTAATGCCATAGGCTTCGTTGCCCAACACTTCCATATTAACGTGGATCGGCTCATTCTTTTTGTTATAGCCCCAAGCATAATTTTCCGCTTGGTCTGCTGGAACATTAAGATAGGTGTGCGTCATGCCCAACTTCGGAAGGAGCGTTTTCTCAATCGCATCTTCGTAAGTCATTCCCATGCTTTGCGCGGCAATCATGCCCAACAAGCCAGTACCAATATTGGAATAAACACGGTGAGTCCCCGCAGGATCGGCGGGTTTCCACGCTTTCAGATAAGCCATCAGCTGATCGGTGTTTTTCACTTCTTCAGGCATGAACAGCGCTAAACCTGTGGTATGCGTTCCCGCATTCAGCACGCTAATGTGATCGAAGCTGCTGCCGCGCAGTTCTGGAACATAATGGCTAATGCTTTTATCCAGCGATAACTTGCCGCTGACCTGTGCATAAGACGCCAGCGTCGCTGCAAAGGTTTTGCTCAGCGAGCCAACTTCAAATAGCGTGTTGTCCGTTACGGGCTGCTGGGGCTGTTTGGAGGCTAAGCCATAGTTATAAATATAATCTTTACCGTTCAGCGTAACTGCCACCGACATGCCTGGAATATTGTTCTTCTGCATCAACGGCTGAATCAGGCTATCAACGGTGTCTTTAATTTTGGCCTGATCCATTTCTGACGCCATGGCACCCTGAGCCGTTACCGCCAGACAGGTAATCACGGATAACAACTTTAATGTGCTCTGCATTTTTTTACGCATATTAAATGACCTTTTTAATCGGATATGTTTTGAATCTTGCACGCCTATCAGCATGCAAAAGAAAAAGTTTAGCGAAATAATCATTCACATGATGAACTGATGGCGCCACAGCACCAAACTCATCGTGGCGGCAGGAATATCCGCTATCACCCGTAGATTGACAAGCGAGATTAAATTCCCTTAGGGTAAAGAAAAACTTATAGCTAGCTTCTTAAAGGGCCATGATTATGCGTTCCCATCTCCCGCTTAACGCGCTGCGCGCCTTTGAAGCCTCAGCCCGCCACCTAAGTTTTACTCGTGCGGGGCTGGAGCTCAGCGTGACTCAAGCCGCCGTTAGCCAGCAAGTGCGCACCCTAGAGGCGAGGTTAGGGACGCAGCTATTTAAGCGCCTACCGCGAGGATTAGAACTCACCGATGAAGCTCATGTCTTAATGCCGGTGCTCAGCGAAGCGTTTAGCCAAATTGAGGCGGTGCTTAAACAGTTTGACGGCGGTCATTTTCATGAAGTGCTAACCGTCGCTGCGGTAGGCACTTTCGCCGTGGGCTGGCTGATGCCTCGCTTACAAAGTTTTAACGCTGACCATCCCTTTGTTGAGCTTAGACTGCTCACCAATAACAATCTGGTTAATTTAGCCGGAGAAGGCTTAGATTTTGCCATACGCTTTGGCAACGGCATGTGGCCCGCGACCCATAACGTTCGGCTATTTGATGCTCCCCTCAGCGTACTGTGTACTCCTAGCGTTGCTCAGCGATTAGAGCAGCCTCAAGATTTAGCCAAAGAAACGCTTATGCGCTCTTATCGAGCCGAAGAGTGGAACAACTGGTTTCTCGCGGCGGATATTGAGCCCATCAGAGTTAACGGGCCTATTTTCGATTCGTCACGCTTGATGGTTGAAGCTGCTATTCAGAATGGGGGCGTCGCGCTGGCTCCAGCCAAAATGTTCGAACACGAACTACAAAACGGCATATTAGTGAGCCCTTTTGATATCAGCGTTGAAGTCGGTAGCTATTGGCTAACGTGGCTGAAATCCAAACCCTTATCACCCGCCATGCAACAGTTCCAGCAATGGCTTGTGGCACAAGTCAACGAGTAGCGTTGTTAACATAACCATGACCAAACCGTGGCCTATCACAACCATAGACGCAACCTTTGCGGCAATAGCGTGAGTAGCGGTACACTCTAAGACAATTTTCTCACCGGCAGTGATTAGCTTTGCGCCGCCGGATATATACCCTAAATAATTCAAGTGGCATCGATGCGGCTTGAAGTATGACGGGGACACAACTCATGGAACTCCCTGATGACTAAACATTATGACTATCTCGCAATTGGCGGTGGCAGCGGCGGTATTGCTTCCATCAACCGTGCGGCCATGTATGGCCAAAAGTGTGCGCTGGTTGAAGCCAAGTATCTGGGCGGCACCTGCGTAAACGTGGGTTGTGTGCCGAAAAAAGTAATGTGGCACGCTGCACAAATCGCGGAAGCGATCCATCTGTATGGCCCTGACTATGGTTTTGATACCACGGTGAATAAGTTCGATTGGGGCAAACTGATCGAAAGCCGCACCGCCTATATCGACCGTATCCATCAGTCCTATGAACGTGGACTGGGCAACAATAAAGTGGATGTGATCCACGGCTTTGCCAAATTTATTGATGCGCATACCGTTGAAGTGAACGGCGAAACCATCACCGCCGATCATATCCTGATCGCAACCGGTGGCCGCCCTTCTCGCCCGAATATTCCAGGGGCAGAATACGGCATTAACTCCGATGGTTTCTTTGAATTAGATGCACTGCCAAAACGCGTGGCAGTGGTGGGTGCTGGCTATATCGCAGTAGAAATTGCCGGTGTGCTGAATGGTTTGGGCTCTGAAACCCATCTGTTCGTGCGTAAACACGCGCCTCTGCGTACCTTTGATCCAATGATCGTTGAAGCATTGGTTGAAGTGATGAACGCCGAAGGCCCGCAGTTGCACACCCAGTCAGTGCCAAAATCCGTGGTTAAAAATAGCGACGGTAGCCTGACGTTAACGCTGGAAAATGGCAAAACGTTTGAAGTTGACTGCCTGATTTGGGCCATTGGCCGTGAACCTGCCAACGACAATATCAACCTGAGCGCCGCGGGTGTCAAAACCAACGATAAAGGCTATATCACCGTTGATAAGTATCAGAATACCAACGTAAAAGGCATTTATGCCGTTGGTGATAATACCGGTGCCGTTGAGTTAACGCCGGTCGCCGTTGCTGCAGGCCGCCGCTTGTCTGAGCGTTTGTTTAACAACAAACCTGATGAGCATCTCGACTACAGCAATATTCCAACCGTAGTATTCAGCCATCCGCCAATTGGCACCGTTGGTTTAACTGAAGACCAGGCGAAAGAGCAGCATGGCGAAGACAACGTGAAGGTGTACAAATCCTCCTTCACCGCGATGTATACCGCTGTGACTCAGCACCGCCAACCGTGCCGCATGAAGCTGGTCTGCGTAGGTAAAGATGAGAAGATCGTTGGCATCCACGGTATTGGCTACGGCATGGATGAAATGCTACAGGGCTTTGCCGTTGCACTGAAAATGGGTGCAACCAAAAAAGACTTCGACAACACCGTGGCGATCCACCCAACAGGCTCGGAAGAGTTTGTAACTATGCGCTAATCATTGATGGCGCAGTAACAGAAAAGGCCGAAGATTTCTCTTCGGCCTTTTGTTTATCTTTCTCTCAGGCTTGATGTGATTGCACGATCACGAAATGTCGTGAATAAAGCTCAAAAAGTCGCTTTTACGCAGCAAAGATAGGCGCTCACGGAACTGACGCAGCTTGCTGTAGATCGACTTGTCCGCGGTATGTAGCTTGGCAGCGATACACTTCACACGCATGCCGCTCATCATGTCATCTAAGATCGTGAACGTTTCTTCAGTGACGCGACCCGGACCATTGGATGTCTGGAACGTATGCTGAACTTCTTGCGTCACAAAACGACCACCGCGCAGGACTTCCTGCACCGCTGATTCTACCGACTCAAGGGACGCTTTCTTGTTAATAAAACTTGCATTATCAATGAGTCGAACGAAATTCAGCGTATGCTCTGCCTGATTCGATGTCCAAAATACGGTGCGATAGGCATCATACGAACGTAAACCGGCCAGAGTACGAACCACCTGAAAAATAGATTGATTCAAGCTGTCTAAATCAACCATAACAATTTTGGCTCTATCAGAATCAATCACAGCCCCTTGGCCTAGAGGTGCAATTTTCTTCAATAGGCTTTTTACTCCCGCAGCAAACATAGGATCGTCAGATAAAATAGCGATCACCGCGTTATCAATATTAATGACTTCAAGCTCAGATGATGATGTGGATAATGAATTCACTTTTTATTACCTTAAATATCATCGGCAACACCACTGCGGGGTATCTTGCCTAGTAGTACATCCTTGTGATAACTCCAATCCGACGCTATGCAGCTGCAATATAAAATCAAGCAGTCATGAGATAAGAACGCAATAGGATGATTTTCAATATCATCCACAAATACCAAATGAGTGCCTTTCATCCCGTTACGTTTATTCAATCAAACGTAAACAGATAGAAAGTAAAATGCATCGTAATTTAGGGAGGACTAATAACCAAGACATCCTCAATGCAGAATAACAGCAAGCTGAATATGATTCGGTATATCTTGGGTACAAGTTAGGCAGAAAGAAGACTCTTAACAATAACCGTGGGCGGAAATGCCTTTTGCACAAAACGAAATGTAGTCTTTTTGTGTCTGTCATGTAGGTGAACGAAAGCAAAAATCAGATTAAGAATATAGAAAAAATCATTTAATTTCATTTAGTTATTGAATTCTTTTAACATATGTTTGTTTTTTGATAGCTTTAAGACTATTCACAGCACAACTTCAGTTATGCTACCTAGATCACAAAAAAAGCACTAAATGTTCAGAGTAAAACATGTATAGATATGCGATATTTTGCTTGCTAAACGCTAATAGTTCTCTATTGAAGAAATAAAAATGGATAACACTTTAGTTATCCATTTTTATATATGAACGAATAAATGTAATTTTAAGCAGAAAAAAGAATTTATAGGAATTAACTATCAGTTAATTCCTATTGTTTTTATTCGTGTAAAGCCCCAGCCTTAATTTTATTAATCAGGTTAACGATATTAACGTCCGTCGCTCTGCTCTTATGATAATGGGCATAAATGGTTCCCATCGGCTTCGCGTGCGGGAATTCGAGAACCTGCACATCAACCAATTTTTCAAATTCACGCGCAAAAGGTTGGCCACAAATCAGAATATAGTCTGTAGTAGCCGTCATCATCATCAAATTGAGTACCGAGGTGCTCGAGTAAATAGGCGCTTTGTTATGCGGATTCAGCACAATGTTATCTTCAAACAAAGATGGCCACATCGTTGGGCTTAAATACTCTTCCCGCTCAAGCTCCTGTAAGTTAAATCCGGCTTTAATTCGCGGGTGATCCTTGCGGCACATTACCACTGGCACCAGATCGAAAAGCGGCACATTGGTTATCATCCAATCTGCATATTTTTGCGGTGTAAAGCTAATGTCGATTTTGCGGGTACGTAGCCGAGTGATGTCTTTGGTCAAATCACCGTCATGGGTTTCATTCGTTAGGGCGACGTCGTCAAAAGGATACCCTTGATGCTGCAATATGCTCGTCAGGTAATATTCAAGCATCGGGGACAAACTCAGCTTTAAACGCGTCTGACGATTATCACCATTGAGCAGAGTGGTCGAAACACTCACCGCGCTCTGAATACTATTCAGAGCCAGCGCTAAATTGGGCGTAATGTTATAGGCCAGAGCGGTGGGTTCTAATCCTTTCTTCGTACGAATAAAAAGCGGATCGTTAAAACTATCACGCATTTTCTTGAGGGCACGACTAACCGACGCCGTTGAACTATTCAGCAGCTCTGCCGCTAAGGTGACACTGCGTGTATCCATCACCGTAAGAAAAATTCGGATAACGCTAACATCAATATCGAGCATGCCTTTACCTTGAATCGTTAGCTGAGGACGAATATAAATCAAAAACTATTTCCTATTCGTCTATACCCTAAATAATTTAAGTTGCTTGAAGGCTGCAAACCGGTAAATTCTTGTCGGCTCACCCAAGCCTGTGAATTGGTTGATTATGCATGGCCAACACACCTCTTACTAAGAGTTGAAAAATAGTAATTGAACGGTCTAATTATGCCATAACATACTGAATTGCACTCATTAAATAAAAAACCTGCTTCACAGATTCTTTGTTTAATTTTTAGCTTAACCCCGATATTACGCTCTATTTTTTCGTCATATTATGCAATCTATGTCGTAATTTACTCAGTTCGAGTTAAATTAGCAGAATATTCTTAATACTCCCGGCTCAATGACGAAAAAAATGGCATTAAAAGCCATCAGAAAATATTTATTAACCTAGATTTTCTCTTCACCTATTTTGCCTTACAGCTCGACTCTGCTAGGATCTAGATTATTCGCCCATCCTGACGTGAGAAATTAAGCGCCTGAATTTGCCTATGTTCCCAAACGCAGACAGGTGAAAATGCTTATGCCAAAAGAATTAGACCACAAAAGCAGTAAAGCAACCGTCACCACCCAAGTGGTGAAAACGCTGGATAAAGCCAATGGCGTCATGGACTGGTTCAAAGCCATTCCCAGCGTAGCCCATGTTATCCGCGCAGTTGATCGTTTTAATGACCGACTGGGCAGTCAGTTCGGTGCAGCGATTACCTACTTTTCGTTTTTATCTCTTATCCCTATTTTGATGGTGTCGTTTGCCGCCGTCGGTTTTGTACTTGCCTCAAATCCCGATTTGCTTACTGAACTGATTAACAAAATAGTCAGCAGTATCAGCGATCCAAATTTAGCAACGACCCTGAAAAATACCGTGAATACCGCCATCCAGCAGCGCACCACCGTGGGATTAACCGGTTTAGCCATTGCGCTCTATTCAGGTATTAGTTGGATGGGAAATCTGCGTGAGGCGATTCGCGCGCAGTCTCGAGAGGTTTGGGAGCGCAATCCACAGGATCAGGAAAAATTCTACTTCCGCTACCTGCGCGATTTTATCTCGCTAACGGGTCTAGTGATTGCGTTAATCGTTTCACTTTCTTTTACGTCTATCGCCGGTGCCGCGCAGGCTTCTATTGTTCGCGCCTTAGGTTTAGACGGCATTGAATGGTTACGCCCCGTAATGACGGCAATTGCGCTGTCTATTTCGATCATGGCTAACTATCTGTTGTTCCTTTGGATTTTCTTAGTATTGCCGCGTCATAAGCCAAAGAAAAAAGCCTTGCTGCGTGGAACCTTAATTGCGGCTATTGGCTTTGAAGTGATTAAATTTGTGATGACGTGGACATTGCCTAGCCTTGCACGCTCACCTTCCGGTGCGGCGTTTGGCTCGGTCATTGGTCTGATGGCTTTCTTCTATTTCTTCGCCCGCTTAACGCTATTTTGCGCCGCGTGGATTGCCACCGCCAACTATGACGGCGACACCACCGTAGAACGCAAAAATCCACAGCCATAAGTTATTCCACGCCAAGCTTCCCTGTGCAAAGAGGGGAAGCTTGGCAGATATCTTTACCACTCAGTCACTTGTGCAGCGGATATCTCTCCGCCAAAAAATCCAGAAAACAGCGAATACGTGCCGAAAGCTGACTATTTCGATAATACACCGCATGAATTGACTGATATGTCTCCAAGGTGTGCTCGGCCAGCACCTGCACCAAACGCCCTTCAGCAATATCCTGATGCGTCATAAAATCAGAAAGACATACAATTCCCCGCCCGTTTATCGCCAAATGACGCAGCGTTTCACCGCTGGATGCCGCAATGTTAGGCGTAACGGAAAATGTCGCGCACTGGCTCTGCTTAAGCGGCCACTGGTTAAGCGATTGTGGCTGGGTAAAGCCTAACAGCCGATGTTCACTCAGTTCTTCTACCCGCTCTGGGGTACCAAATTTTTGCAGGTATTCCGGCGCAGCCAGCACCTTCAATCCCGAACGCCCAATAGGACGCGCGTGCAGACTTGAGTCTTGCAGAGTCCCAATGCGGATCGCCACATCGGTGCGCTGTTCCAGTAAATCGATAATTTGGTCGCTAGTATTGAGCTCCAGATCAATCTCTGGAAACTGCGCAGTGAACTCTTCAATCAGAGGAACCACTACATGCAGCATAAACGGCGATGCGGCGTTTATGCGCAGACGACCAGCCGGACGATGCCGCTGCAAGGCCAACTGCTCTTCTGCTTCTTCAATCGCTTCGAGAATTGCACGGGCGCGATCGAGAAAAATTCGCCCTTCTTCGGTTAAATCAATGCGCCGCGTGGTGCGGTTAAGCAGCGTGGTTTCTAGCTTTTGTTCTAAACGCCCCAGCGCACGGCTAATACCGCTGGGCGTTTGACCTAACTGCTCTGCGGCACCGGTCAGGCTTCCCGCATCGACAACGGCGACAAAAGCCACCAGCTCTTCGGTTGTTGTTTTCATTGTTGCTCACCAATCAATTATCTTGTGAGTATAGACCTATTTTTCTGCAAAAATAATCCGTGCAAACTCAGCGCCATCAATTATTCATACCCAAGAGATTTCAAACCCCGCTGTCTGTGGCTTGAAAGATGAAGAGGATAGGAGTTTGCAGTTATGCCATTAGCTCTGTTTGCACTGACCATCAGTGCGTTTGCCATCGGCACCACGGAGTTTGTTATCGTGGGCCTGATCCCAACTATCGCCGCAGATTTGCAGGTTTCCCTGCCGTCTGCTGGCCTGCTTGTGAGTTTATACGCGCTCGGCGTTGCCATCGGCGCACCGGTGCTCACCGCGTTAACCGGCCGTATGCCGCGTAAAACGCTGCTGATTGGCCTGATGGTGCTGTTTACCCTCGGTAACCTGTTAGCGTGGAAAGCGCCCGGCTATATGTCGCTGATGACCGCTCGCGTGCTGACCGGCTTAGCCCACGGGGTCTTTTTCTCCATCGGTTCTACGCTGGCCACTAGCCTAGTGCCGAAAGAAAAAGCCGCCAGCGCTATCGCGATTATGTTCACCGGTTTAACCGTGGCACTAGTCACCGGCGTACCTTTAGGGACGTTCATTGGCCAACATTTTGGCTGGCATGAAACCTTCTTGGCGGTTTCGCTGCTGGGGATTATCGCCCTTATCGGTAGCCTAATTTTCGTGCCTAACGGTTTAAAACATACGCCACCGGCATCCATCGCTCGTCAGTTGACCATCTTAAAACAGCCACGCTTGTTGATGGTCTACGCTAAAACCGCATTGGGCTACGGCGGTAACTTTGTGGTCTTCACTTTCCTTGCGCCTATTTTGCAGCAGGTCAGTGGATTTAGCGCCAGCGCCGTAACGTGGGTAATGCTGATTTACGGAGTATCTGTGGCAGCAGGTAACCTGTGGGGTGGACGCTTAGCCGACCGTATGGGCCCAATTAAAGCACTACAAATTATTTTCTTACTGTTAGCCGCCGTACTTGCCGTGTTTAGCTTCACCGCACACAGCCCAGTGCTGGCCTTGATTACCGTATTGTTCTGGGGTGCAGTCGCCTTTGGTAACGTCCCTGGTTTGCAGGTTTATGTGGTGCAACAGGCAGAACGCTATGCCCCTCACGCCGTTGACGTCGCTTCTGGTTTGAACATCGCAGCCTTTAACCTCGGCATCGCCGGTGGTGCATGGGTCGGCGGTATGATCGTTGAGAACTATGGCCTGATGGTGACACCGTGGGTTGGTGCAATCGTAGTCTTACTGGCATTTGGTATGACTCGTTGGAGCGGCGCATTAGACAAACGTGCATGTGCTCAGTAAGGTAAGCGTCCTTTAGACCACTTTATTGGGAAGTTTGGTAATGATGAGATTTCAGCGCAAAACAGGATTCATCGTACTACTTGTTATTGTGCTCCTCGTCATTACCGGCTTCTTCTTCCTTCAGCCCTCGCATCCCGATGCTCTGTGGAAAATTGTCAGCCAACAGTGTGTACCGCATCAACAACAACGACAAAACCCAAGTCCCTGTGCCGAGGTCAACCTTGCACAGAGATTTGTGGTATTTAAAGACCGCAACGGCCCCCTGCAATATCTATTGATGCCAACCGCCAAGGTTACAGGCATTGAATCACCCCTCTTGTTAAACCCACAGCAACCCAATTATTTTGCCGCCGCATGGCAACAGCGCGATTGGCTGTCAAAGCGTTATGGCAAACCTGTGCCGGATAACCTGCTGTCATTCACCATTAATTCTGAATATGGTCGAACGCAAAATCAGCTGCATATCCATATGTCCTGCACTAAACCCAAGGTACTTGCGCGGATTACATCTTTGGCGCCCTCACTATCATCACAATGGCAGCCGGTACAGATTGGGATCAATCACCACAGCTACTGGGCGCGAACGCTCGACAGAAACTCTCTGGGAAAAAACAGCCCGTTCATTCTGTTAGCTGAAGGCTTACCGCAGGCGCGGGAAAACATGGGCGCGTTTGGATTGGCATTGCTCCCCACTGCTGACGGTAACTTTGTGCTGTTAGCCACCCAGCGTGAATGGTGGCGATTGAACTTAGCATCGATTGAAGAAATACAAGATCACAGCTGTGCAAACCTTGCCGCTCGCGTAAAAAACTCTCAATAAATTTAAGCCTAACCTCAAGCTCTCTTGTATAAAAAGAGAGCTTCTGTTTTTATGATTAAGAAATATAAAGATAATCTTATTGTTTTTGATCGCTTGGGAGGGCGTATGGAATACTACGGATACGTTTTGGTGAAGTTTATTTTGGGATTCGCCATTGTGATTACGCACCTGAATTTTTCAGGTAAAACTCAGCTATCGCAAATGACACCGGTCGATTTTATCGGCAACTTTGTACTAGGTGGCATTATTGGCGGCGTTATCTACAGCGATGCTATTCCTCTTTATCAATACATTATCGTGCTGCTCATCGGCGTAGGTTTAATCTCGTTGTTGAATGCGATCAGTAAGCATGTCTATTTCTTCCGTTCGGTCACCATAGGCGATCCCATTCCTATCATTAAAAAGGGTCGTTTCCTGATGGAGAATATCCTGACTAAGAAAAACAAAATCGATATTTTAAACGTGTCATCGCAGCTACACGCTCAAGGCATTCATTCGTTCCAAGAAATCAACTATGCCCAAATAGAGCCAAGCGGACAGCTAACCGTAGTATGCGAAGGGGCTCAAATGCCGTCGATCATTCTTATGAAAGATGGGCGTTTACGCTCTTATGAGCTCAACCAAATAGAAAAAGACGAAGCATGGATGGAGCAAGAACTAGAACGCTGCGGTATCAAAGCTGAAGATGTCTTTATCGCGGAATTTTGGGACGGAAAACTGATGTTTATTCTTCGTGATGGCGAAATCGTTCGTTAACCCATAAAACATCGGGGCGGAAATCCGCCCCGAGATTACATCTAGCTGCGGATCTTACGGTAGATAAACAACACCACCAGAGCACCAATAACGGCAACGATAAAACTGCCGAAATTAAAGCCATCGACTCGACCGTAGCCAAAGAAGGTGCTGATATAACCACCAACAACGGCACCCACAACCCCAAGGATCACGGTAACAATAAACCCACCGCCGTCTTTCCCCGGCATAATCCATTTAGCCAGAATACCGGCAATAAGCCCGAAAATAATCCACGAAAGGATACCCATACACTCCCCCTAAATTTACTGATTAAAAATAATCTTACCCACACCTAAATTATAGTGCGCCTTACGCTACGGATTGGCATTTGTCTTTGGCGTTTCATTTGACGCTGGAGCTACACCATTCTGAGCCGGTGGGTTTTGCTTCATGCTGTCTTTAATCGCCTGAGTTTTGGTTTGAGCATCGGCGGAAAGATCGTTCGCACCGCTGATGGCGCTCTCTTTAATCGTCTTAGCCTGATCGATTATTTGATCGCTCTGCTGCTTGGCCTGCTGCTCTATGGATTTGGCCTTAGCTTTCGCATCATCCGTAAGGGCATCGGCGCGTTTTTCGGCCTCACTTTTAATCGCTTTAGCTTTATCGCTGAGTTGATCGGCCTGCACATCCGCTTCTTTCTTCAGCTCATTGGCTTTTTGCTTAGCGGCATCGGTAATTTGATCGGCTTTATTATCCGCAGCGTCTTTAATTTGTTCCGCGTTATCCTTCGCTTTATCAAGATTGGCATCAACTTTAGTGGAATCGTCACAGCCCGCGACAACCAACCCAATAAAAGAAGCTAACAGGACTTTATTCCATACTTTCATCATCCGTTTTCCTTGATATCTGTGTGTATTAAAAATGAACAACACAATCATGTTGTTACACCCAGAAAGCATAGTACAAATTCTCTGCCTCGCCAGTAATGGCGAGGCGATTGGCTATTTTTTCATCCCTTTCAGCATGCCGCCGCACTGGTTAGAGTCCACATCACTAGGGGAAATCAACGCCAGCAAAGCTGCTGCGGGGGCAACCACAGCACCAAGCGCCACGGCAGCTACGCCGCGCGCAATCAGCGGCCCAGCTTTAACGCCCGCATCAGGATGCTTGAATGTGCCCTTCACATACAATGGCGAACGCAGGGTCAGAACCCGCATGCCTTTGCTTTCGGGATCGACAGACAAATCCATACGTTCGGTAGCCAAATTGACGTTACCCGAAATATTGATCACCGCATTTTCGGTGTCGAACACAAACAGGCGAGTCGCGGCTAAACCATTTTTAATGCCGATATCCGCTGCCGCGCAGTTGATCTTCACCTCATCATCACCAAACAGCTTACCAACCAGATAATTACCCACGTTCAGGCCCGCAATTTCCATCAGGTTACGACTTATCACACCATCGTTGATTAGAAGACGTACATCACCGTTGCTGGTAGCCAGCAAGTCAGCCACCGAGTTGCCCGTACCGCTGATTTTGGCATCGCCGTTGAGCTGTCCTAAGCTACGGCGCATCGACTCAACGTTAGGCAATAGCTTTTGTAACTGGAAACCACGCGCATGCAGATCCGCCATACCGCGCATTGGCGTGCGTTGTCCTTCCAAGCGAATTGTCGAATTCAAATTACCGCCAGCCACGCCAAAACGCAGCGGATCCATTAACAACGTGCCATTGTTGAGCACCAAATGGGTGTAAAGATCGCTAAGCGGCAGAGATTCGCCGTGTTCAATCCGTTTGGCGGTAAATTTAACGTCGGCATCCATCGTCGACCACTGCTTAGTATCAAATTTATCCGCGGGTAAAACTTTGTCAGACGGCTGTGTGGCTTTATCACCACGGTTCACCTTTTCCTGATTGGAATCAGCACCGATCAGCGGCGCTAAATCAGCAAAACGGAGCTGGTTAGACACCAGTTCACCGTTCAGTGAAGGACGTGGCTTGCTCACTTGATAGCTAAGGCTACCGTGAATATCACTATCGCCAATTTTACCGTTAAAGTTTTGATAGCGATAAATCGCGCCTTTAGCGCGTTTAAGCTCAGCGCTTAAATGGCCATCGGTGGAATAAGGCGGGGTATCAGGTAACACGATTCCAGTCAGTTTATGCAGCTGACTTAAGCTCTGGCCGGAGAACTGTAATCGCAGATCCAGCGCACCTAAATTCAGTGGATCGCTGAGCGTACCGGCAACCGCAACTCGGGTTTTGCCTGAACGCACATCGGCCTGTAGTGGAAATAAACCATCAGGATCGCGCAGCGCCAGCATGCCGCCAATCTTGCCGCTACCTGAGAGCGATTCGCCGTTATATGTTCCATCGACTTTCCAGCCAAAAACATAATCAGGTGCTTTTTTACCAGCGACTTTTTTCGCCGCACCGCTGTTTCCCATCACCTCCCTAAACGGCAACGGTTTCCCCAACGGATCGACGGTGGCTTTAAATTTTGCATGAGCGATCGCATCGTCATAGGCGATCACACCCTGATCAAACACGATGTCATCGATCTTAAAAGACCACGCAGACTTTTGATCTTTGGCTTGATCGTCCGTTGATGAATTAGCGAGTTCAAACGTCCAGTTATTCTTACCATTCGCGAGCCTACGCAGTGAAGCATCTGGCTGTTTGAGTTTAATGCGGGGGATATAAACCTGTTTGCCGAGTAGCGCTAGCGGGGCGAGGCTGGCATCAACCCGTTCCAACGTAACCATCGAGACCGCGGGGATCTCCGGTGGATTGCCGAGCACAATATCTTCAGCGTGAATATGCGGCCAAGGCACCCAAGAACGCCAGCCCGTTTCATCGGTCGGGCGTGCCCAATCCACGCCAAGATCGCCTCGAATAGCGAACGGCCGATTAAGTTCTGTAGAGACTTTCTTATTGATCGTCGGCTTGAGGCGGTTCCAATCAAAGGTCATTACAAAGACAACGATCCCAACGATCAATACCACTAAGATCCCTGCTAACCAGCTAAATGCTTTTCCTGTTCTGGTCATGGCATATCCTAAATATTTAATCTAATTGATGATGTTTCCCACACATAACCATAGGTTAAATATTAAAGATATGCCCGTTTACGGGCAAAACAGAAGGCTTGCTACCCGTAAAAACTATTCGCGAAAGAACGTGGGTAATTGATGCAGAGAGTCGAACCGATTCGGACGTGAGAGGTAGAAACCCTGCGCAGCACAGGCCTCTGAACGTTTTACTAACATCCATTCCTGAGGGGTTTCAACACCCTCGACAATAACACCTTTGGTATAACGGCTCATCAGCGCCACTAATGCATAAAACAGCCTAACACCCTCATGGCTTTCGCGTAAAAACGAGAACAGCGCACGATCGAGTTTGACGAACTCATAGCGGCACTCCATCAGCGAAGAGAAATTTGCTAACCCGCTGCCGAAATCATCAAGCCATAAACGATGCACATCTTCTAGCGACTGAATGGGGATAGTCAGCGCCGCATACGCATGTTCAACCATTTCAAAGCGCAAATAGGGCATACTTTCCAGCAGATTACGTGCTTCTGGCAATAGCTGAATAGACTGCAGAGTTTGTCCATCAACGTTCACAGATACCAACAAATCGCGCTGCTGAATAAAGCTATGCCAATGCTGAATCAGTCTAAGCTGTTCCAGCACCACATCTTCACGCAGATCCTGTGAGATTTGCTCGAAATAATCTTCAGGCGATAAGCGGCAATCAGGATTATCAGGGTGGTAAACCGCTGTCAGCAATTCAATCGCTAACGGCACACCGCTGGTACAGTAAATAGGCTGGAAGGTATAGCTTCTCTGGCACTGGCTCCAGAAATTTCGCTCGCGGGTAGGCTCCAGTGCGGGCAACGTGGGCATAATCCACCCCGCCTCGATTGTCTTGCCAATTTTCATGTATCCACCATCCGCATACATCATGTGAGAACCACTTTCGTTGCCCTGACGGACAATGAACAAAATCAGTTATCGGCAAGGATCCTTAAATCTTTATAGCCAAAATAATTCAAGTGACTTGAATACGGCTAACGAATCAGCGGTAACCAAATAGCGGAGCTTGGCAAATGAGCTACGCTATTAATTCGTTTTATGGGAATTTATTAGCCTATTTTTTACACCAATGGAGTATCAAAATGCCTTTCGTTAATATCAAAATCACTCGTGAAGGTGCCACTACCGAACAAAAAGAAGCACTGATTGCCGGTGTCACACAGTTACTGGTCGATACGATGGGGAAAAACCCAGCCACCACCGTGGTTATCATTGAGGAAGTCGAAACCGATAACTGGGGAATTGGCGGAAAAAGCGTGACCGAGCTGCGCAAGAAAAAGTAGCGCCTAGATAGCAAGATCGAAAACTATCGGTTCACCGTGAGATGAGGCATTCAACCACGAATGCCCCTTTTTTAGATCCACATCATATAAAAATAGAACACTGTTTTATTTATATTGACGCTGAGTTTTCCAACGGGGAAACTAAGATAACTGCGTTTTTACGACCTCAATAAAACAGGCTTTCCTTCATGACCATTGCTTCCCATTCCAATGCAAAAATTGCCGTTATCGGCGAATGTATGATTGAACTGTCGCAAAAAGGTGCGGATCTTTCCCGTGGCTTTGGTGGCGATACGCTGAATACCTCGGTTTATCTTTCACGTCAGGTGCCTGAAAATGAACTGGCCGTGCACTATGTCACCGCGTTAGGTACCGATACGTTCAGCAACGAAATGTTGGATGCGTGGCAGCGTGAAGGGGTAAAAACAGAGTTAACCCAGCGCTTGGATAACAAACTTCCCGGCCTCTATTTTATTGAAACTGATGCCAGCGGCGAGCGTACCTTTTACTACTGGCGCAACGATGCCGCTGCGCGCTATTGGCTAGATGGCGAAAACGCCGATGCGATTTGTGACCAATTAGCCCAGTTTGATTATCTCTATCTCAGCGGAATTAGCCTCGCGATCCTCAACGACAATAGTCGTGAGCGCTTACTCACTTTATTAAAACGCTGTCGCGCCAACGGGGGCAAAGTTATTTTTGATAATAACTACCGTCCACGTCTGTGGCAGAACATCGAACAAACACAAGCAGCCTATACCGCCATGCTTGCCTGCACCGATATCGCCTTTTTAACGCTGGATGATGAGGATCTGCTATGGGGTCAAAAACCTGCAGATGAGGTCATTGCACGCACTCACGCGCTAGGCGTGAGCGAAGTGGTGATTAAGCGCGGTGCTGATTCTTGTATGGTCTCAGTCGACGGGCAAACCGTAGATGTACCTGCGGTTAAACTACCCAAAGAAAAAGTGGTTGATACCACTGCCGCAGGTGACTCATTCAGCGCCGGTTATTTATCAGTTCGCCTACTTGGTGGAACACCAACCGCATCGGCACAGCGCGGACATCAAACCGCTAGCACCGTCATCCAGTACCGTGGTGCTATCATTCCGCAGGAAGCAATGCCTCGCCAATAATCTTTCGATGCCCCATCCTTCCCCTTTATAAGGAAAAGGATGGGAAATCATACCTTTAACAGTCTTCCTGAAATCTATTGGGCTGAAGTTGGCTCTTCTTTTGCCGCCGGATCCGCCTGTGGTGCAGTAGCGGAAGATGACGCATCTTCTGGCACTGCTGCATCAGTGGCCGCCGAGGCATCTTCCATGTTCAGCCCCATGGTATTGTTGTAGACGTCACGTAACGCCTTCACGTTTTCCTCAGGTTCACCGCGTGGCTGGCGCAAGATCAAGGTGGGTTCACGAGAAAGCTGGTTATGCAGCTCCTGATTCAAATCATCCAGAGACAGCGTTGCCAAGAAACTCTGACGCAGCTTTTGGTAGGTTTCAGGAGAAATATCCACTACACCGCTTTGCTGCGAACGCAAACGCTGGCTCATCAGAACATCGGTGTCCGTACGCGCATAAGTCGCAAACAGCTTGGTTAGCTGATCTTTCTTCTGCGCAATCATGGTATCGAATTCCTGCTGCGTAACGCCGTCATCATGCACCGCAGACATTTCCGTAGCGATAAAGCTCAGGGCCTTATTCAGGTTGGCCTGCGTAGTTGACAGATGGATAGCGCACTGAGAACGCTGATATTGCACCTGACAATCAAACATCAGATTGACCGACCCTTTCAGATCGCTGTTTGCCAACACCTGCTGTAAATGGCTGAACAGCGCTTCGCGAGCAAAATCACTTTTCCAGTAACGTTGAAGAACCTGAGAATCACGGATTGGCTGCCAAGGCACATCCCACGTGATCGACAGCGTATCCTGCTGCGCATTCTCGGCAATCAGGTTAATTGGCGTAGTCGGCAGCGGAGCCAGCGTTGGTAAGGTGGCTGGCGTTTCACGCTTGCCTTTCAAATCGGCAAAAGCCTTGTTGATCTGCTCGCTCAGAGAGCGGGAATCAACGTTACCAACCACGTAAAGCGTCATGGCGTCTGGCGTATACCACTGCTGATAAAAAGCCTTCAGCTGTTGAGTATCTACCGGACGATTTGGCCCCTGACCAGGCTCATGCCCAAGCATCGTTGAGCCTTTGAGACGAAGACGCCATAACGGATCGTTGGCGTCAGAAGGCAGCGTCGCCACTAAATTTTCTGGAGATTGCAGGGCGCTAATCACCGTATTGCTATCAATATTCAGCTTGCCGGCGGTATTCGCCAGCCACTGCAACGCTTCTTTCAGCAGCTCAGGGCGGTTATTCGGCAAGCTTAAATTGTATGCGGTGTAATCATAAGAGCTCACCGCCGGAGGTAACGGGCGCTGAGGGTCGATACTCTGCTGCCAGAACGATTGGAGCTGGCTCGCAGTAAAGTTATCGCTATGCGTTAATGCTAAACGCGGCAACAGATGGGCAAAGCCCACCTGCTGATTTGATTCTACAAGTGAGCCAGTGCTCACTATCATACGCAACTCAATCCGATCGGATGGGCGCTGTGGTGTGGCTAACAACTGCCATGAAAAACCATTATCCAGTTTTCCTTCCTGCCACGCGGGATCGGGCTGTAGTGCTTCAGAATGCACAGAGCTGCTGGCCGCTGCCAACAACAATCCACCAACCATGAGCCGAATTTTGGTGCCTTGCATGTGAACCCCTACTAAATACTGACAAAAATGTGCGAATTCCCCTGAGGAAGATAACCCATCTGGCCTGTAAAAACGGCTAACTCAACGCGATGAGTCAAGCATCGATTTTTAGACCACAAGAGTGGGATTATGTCACCCGACAGAGAGAAAAAAAGTTCTAAACAACATCGACACCAAACAACAAAAGGCTCAGAAAGGTCGCAAGTTAGGATCGCTCGCGCATCTGAAACCGAAAGTATGACGAATGAGTTGTTGTAGAAATGAATGGGCACATTATAAAGATGCCCCCGCTCGCATCAAGCGAATGGGGGCAATCCGTCATGTTCGGTAACAAAAACCGAGGAATAGGAGGGTTATAGGGTCTGTGTTTGGGCTGCGTTGCGGTCTTTTTTACCTAAAACCGCTTTCATTTGTTTTTCATCCAGCTGGCGAACACGCTTCGCAACCACAATTGTCGCCACGCCGTTACCAATCAGATTCGTCAACGCACGCGCTTCTGACATAAAGCGGTCAATACCAAGAATCAGCGCCAAACCCGCTACCGGTAGATGCCCTACCGCTGAAATGGTCGCTGCCAGAACGATGAACCCACTTCCGGTTACACCTGCGGCCCCCTTCGATGACAGCAATAGAACCACCAGCAAGGTAATTTGATGCCAGATATCCATGTGTGAGTTGGTTGCCTGCGCAATAAACACCGCCGCCATGGTCAGGTAAATCGAAGTGCCATCGAGGTTAAAGGAGTATCCGGTGGGTATTACTAACCCCACGACCGATTTCTTACAGCCTACTTTCTCCATCTTATCCAGCATGCGCGGCAGCGCAGATTCAGAGGAGGAAGTCCCTAATACAATCAGCAGTTCTTCTTTGATGTAGGCAATGAAGCGGAAGATACTGAATCCGGTGGCCTTGGCGATGGAACCCAACACAAACACCACAAACAGCACGCAGGTGATATAGAAGCAGATAATTAACTGCCCCAACTGCACTAGCGTTCCGACGCCGTATTTACCAATGGTAAAGGCCATCGCACCGAATGCACCGATTGGAGCCAGTTTCATAATCATGTTAATGATGCCGAAAATGACCTTCGAGAAGCTGTCGATGAAGTTAAACATCATCTGTCCTTTCTCGCCCAAATGATGCAGTGCAAAACCAAACATCACGGCAAACAGCAGAACCTGAAGGATATTCCCACTCGCAAAGGCACCAATGACGCTGCCTGGGATAATATCCATGATGAAGGCAACCAAGCCCTGTTGCGCTGCCTGATCGGCATAGACCGCCACCGCTTTGGCATCCAACGCGGCAGGATCGACGTTCATACCCGCGCCCGGCTGGACAATGTTCACGATCACCAAGCCAATAATCAGGGCAATAGTACTCACGACTTCAAAATAAAGCAGAGCAATTGCGCCGGTACGGCCAACGGCCTTCATGCTTTCCATACCTGCAATCCCAGTTACTACCGTACAGAAGATAACTGGAGCAATAATCATTTTGATCAGTTTAACGAATCCGTCGCCCAGAGGTTTCATCTGTGCGCCGAGGTCAGGGTAGAAATGGCCTAGTAATATCCCCAGAGAAATAGCTAATAACACCTGGAAATAGAGGCTTTTAAAAAGGTTTTTTTTCATATTTATACACTTCCTTATCGGGTACGCACGCATCAGATACAACGCACTAAAGGCCGGGGTTACACTCGGTACAACCATCCTTTATGACTCTGTACTGCGTTGGACGCAAAATAACACCGGCGTAACAATATGGAAATGCAATGTTGTAATTAGTAACCAAATTTTATCATTTTTATGAGCTGAAACGCATCAAACCCGCAACGAAAAAAGGGTTATCACTACAAAGGGAAGGGATTTTTATGGAAGTATGGCCAGCGAACTGGCCATAATCAGTTGTTTACTAAGCGTAATCTTTAAATAAGAAAATACTTTCTCTCAAATTCTTCCTGCGGTAACGCAGGAGAGAACCAGTAGCCTTGCGCATAGTAGATACCGTGTTCAAGCAGCCACTCACATTGCATATGGGATTCAACACCCTCGGCTACTACGTCTAACGCCAGCACATCGGCAATGGACGCCACAATACGAACCAAAGCGTCATCGGCAGGGATCTGGTCGACAAAGTTTTTATCGATCTTAATGATGTCCACCGGCAGATGCTGCAAGTAGTTCAAGCCAGCGTAACCCATACCAAAATCATCTAAAGCAATCTTGATACCGATTTTGCGCAAACGCGCCAACATCTCTGCGGCCTGCTCCATATTGCTGATATAAGCCGTTTCCGTTACCTCAAGATGCAGCATGTGCGGATCGAGTTGGTACTCTCGCAACATTTTTTCCAGCAGCTCAACGTAACTGAGATTAGCAATCTGAATACCTGAAACGTTTAGCGAAATCGGTACGCCGATATTCTGCTTTTGCCAAGCCGACAGTATTTTCATCGACTCGCTAATCACCCATTCATCCAGCGCTTCTATGCCACCCACTTCTTCCGCCAACGGGATAAATTCAGAAGGTAAAGTCAGTTCGCCGTCTTTGCGATTCCAGCGGATCAGCGCTTCTGCACCTGCCAAACGCCCTGTACGCAAGTCAATCTGCGGTTGAAGATAGAGGGAGAAATCGCCTTGGGTGAGCGCGTTCATAATTTCAGTTTCTTTGGTTAACCGCTCTTTAGCCTTGCGGGCCAGCCTCGGTTCAAAGAACAGGATTTGGTTTTTGCCTTCACGCATCGCCATATTCATAGCGGAACTTGCCTGACTCAAGAGAAGTTCAGCCTCTTTTTTGGCATCCATCGTCTCTTCAGCATTTGGCTGATAAAACGATATCCCAATGCTAGCCGTAGGCCGTAGCGCCAACGTTTCCAGATCAAGCTGCCGCGTAATGGAGTCCATCAGGTTTTTCGCCAAGAGCATCAGCGAATGCGGCCTTTCAACGTTACGCACCAGTACCACAAAGCGATCCTGATTAACCTGCGCCAGCATATCGGCTTCGCTCACACACTCATTCAACCGGCTCACTAATGACGCCAGTAACGCATCGCGCTGTGTGGTGTCCAATACCCCCATCGCCTCTTGCAATGTACTGATATTAATCACAACAATGCCGGAATTCTCTTTGCGGCAAACCAATAAATGCTGCTCCAGTAAAGGAACAAACAGCGTCATATTAGGCAAATTGGTCAGAGGATTGCGCGTAGACATGCGGCTCATCACCTGATGAGCTTTCTCTAACGCCTGCTGATTACGATTATAGTTGCGCACCAATAAGCCCAGCTCATCATCTCCGTGCGATGGAGGTGGCGTAAGCTGATGAAAATTAGGGGTATCAAGCGGCATGCTGCGCAATTCTTGCGCCAGCGCGCGCAACGGGTAGACCAATAGCCGATTCATACACCAACTGATGGCAACGGTAAGAATCAAGGCCAGCAAAAGATAGGTCGATACCATGGTAGACAGCGTCGACAAAATAAACTGATAAATGCGGAACGAATCGGCCTGTAAAACCAAGTAAGACGACGGCTGTCGCGCCGCGATATTGCGTTCAATGCCGTAAAGCGGCATTGAAACCTGAACGGGCAGATCGAAAATCTTCATCACCGCTTCAGGTACGGCTCGCTCTTGAGGAAAACGTCCTTTTAGCGCCTGAAGCTCATTGGGCAACATCACGTCGGCACGGCTCAGAATGCCGATCGGAACTAAACTATCGAGAATTTTTTGGGCTCTCACCGCGTCCATATTCAACATGGCTTCAGAAAGCGGCTCACGTACCGAATGGGCCAAATTCTCCAGTTGCTGGACGTAGTCCTCCTTACGCTGGTCCACAAAATGGAACAGCTGAATCACGACAAAAATACAAATCGTAATGAGCGCCACAACCGACACCATTGCCATTTGTTTGATCGTTAAGGAACGACTGACTCGCAAACTGTCTCTCCGATAACATCTAATTTAAACAATAAGAATCCAATACGTGGGGGATACTGTTAGCTAAACACCCCATTGACCCAGCCAGAGTATACTTGATCACATCTGTTTTTAACCCTTAAGCCGAATTCTTTCACAAACAATTACACGCATTTAAGCATAATCGGGTGACGTCGATGCATTTTGCACCATTTTTAACGCCAAATTGGACTCAGTTCAATGCCGACAAAAAACAAAAAGGCCCGTCATGCACAGTACATGCGGGCCTTTTAAGCTTGACCTAATCAAATTCGATATAGAATGATTACTTGAAATCAGCGTATGGCGTTAATGGCTGTGGTGGCAGATCCATATCACCTTGCCAGCCAGCCGCCGAATAGCGGACATAAATCAAACCGTGACTCGGGGTATAGTCTTTCGCTTCCTGAATATCGACGCCTGCACCGATAAACCAGTTCGAAGTGACTCGGCGTTCAATAATCGCTCGTAGGGTATAACCTACGCCGCTGCTGCTGCTGCCACTATCCGTATCATATTTATCAGTGTATTTGTTGTTCGCTTTGTCCGGCGTAGGGATCAAACTTTTAATCGGGTAGCGATCGACGGTGTCGGTTTTCGAATGCGACCAAGACACCGAACCACCCAATTCCCAAGACCAGTTTTCGGTACGTTGGCGATAGTTCAAAGGTACACCAAAGGAAACGTATTCCTGCGGGCTATAGTAACCACCTTGCCCCAGCGTATATCCGCTCAAATCCTTATCGTAGTGCCAAATCATATTACTCAGGCCTACGGTCACACGGCGGTTATTTTCGTTGATCAGCTTGTAATAGTACCCCGCCATCCAACGCACGCTGCTGTTGTCAGCAACGTTTTTCCCTGTCAGTTGATCGGCGCTCAAATCAGCCCAAACGCCATGCGCTTCGCCGCGATCGTAGCTGCCGCTGATCCCCAAACCGGTACGGCGTACACCGCCCCATGTAATGCCCGTTTGATCGTCTTTTTGGCCACCGAACGCCAACAATGAACTTGATATCGGGCGACGATGAGCATTCACCGTCCAGCCAATATGGTTCCAGTCATTGCTATAACTCAGCCCACCGACCCAGTCCACCACGTCGAAGCCCATTGGGGTGGTACCGAAATCCCCTTCCCAATGGTCATTTTTCCAGCCAGCGGAGAGACTCGCACCCGTTGAGTTTTGGCTATTACCGGGCTTACAGCCGTTAACGTAACAGGTACCAAATTTCTCTTTGTAAGCCCCACCTTTAAAGGAACCCTCCTGCATATTTACCACATCGGTACGCAGGAACATCCGCCCATCGTAGAGCGGTGCATCCATCTGCAGCATGGTGGTATTAGCCGTTAAATCGGAGTAGCCACCGGTACCGCTAGAACTCGCATAGTCATGATCCAGCGTGACATTCACATCCTGCTGTCGATACAAATCAGCCGCATCGGAACGCACACCACGCTTAAGCCAATCATCTTTTTCATCGTTACGCGTTAGACGAGTGAAAGTATCGTTATCCTGCGGTTTGGTTGGCGCAATGCCAGAGGTCACCATCGCATCACGGTAATAATCGAGCGCTTTATCATGGTTCCCTTGCTTTTGTTCAAAGCGGGCCGCGTCGCGCATCACCAGCGCACCGTCCTGCCCTGGTTCTTTGGCCGCCTGCGGAGTAATACGATCAAAGATCGCCTGCGCTTTCGCCATATCTCCCACGGATGCCCAAGCTCCCGCCACGCGGCGTTCGGTATTCATGCTTGGCGCTTCGGTCGGTTTAACCTGCTGCAATGCCTGTAACTGAGTGCGGGCTTGTTCAAGCTCACCTTGCGCAACGAAGGCTTCAATTTCGCCTAGATGAGCGGAGTCATTATCAGGCTCGCGTTTTAGCACATCGCGATAACCCGCCAGCGCCGCGTCATAATCTTCGCGCTCTAATGCCCAATCGGCGAGCGTTAAATCAACGCGTGTATTGGCTGGCTGTTGACGTAGGTAAGCAATCGCTTCGTCTTCATGCCCCGCATCACGCAGGTCTTGGGCTTTTTTAAGCGTTTCGCTGAAGTGCAAACGGTCAGAAAGCTCACGGATATTGGCATCCCACTTCGCCTGCGGTAATCCATCAACCTGCGCTAATGCCGCCCGATCGCGATCGGTACCAGAAAGATAAAGCGCGTGCGCATAAACCTGTTGAGGATCGCCCGGAAGCTGCTGCGCTAAAGCATTGAAAGCGCGGTCGGCTTCATCGGTACGCCCGGCCGCATGCAGGTCTTTAGCAAGGCGGTATGTCAGCCATACGTCATTGGGTGAAAGTGTCAGCGCCTGTTGTAACTTAGCTGCCGCACCTGCCCACTGTTGCTGCTGTTCAAGAGCCTGCGCCTGCTGTTGCAATATGTCACTTTGAATGCTGTTTATAGCACTCTGCATCGTCTTACGCTGGCTACGCGGCAACTGATCCAGATAGGCCATGGCCTTCTCGGGTGACTGGCGTTGGTAAATGTTCACTAACCCACGCACCGCGCTGCTATTGGTTGAGTCGAGGCGCAGTGCCTGCTGATACAATCGTTCTGCGCCCGCATCATCTTTACGTGCAACCGCAACATCAGCTAAACCCAGTACGGCATAGCTATCCGTATTATCGATCCCACGCGCCTGCTGATATTTTTGCTGCGCAATATCCAACTGATTGGCCTTCAGGGCTTTGTCGCCAGACTGGATTGCCAACCAATACTGATTACTTTTAATTAAGCTGACCCACTTATCGCGGTCATATCCGGTCGGATCGGCTTTTAATGCACGTTGGAAATACTCTAACGCTTTTGCACGGTTATCCTGTCGCGCATAGGCCTGACCCAGTGCGCCTAGCACGTCGGAATCATTTGGGCTTGATGCCAATGCCTTCTGCAACTCAGGGATCGCCACCCCGCCTTTTCCGGAGTCAACCATCGCCAAGCCGCGTGAACGGGCAACAAAAGCGGGATCGGAGAGTAATTTTTGCTGGTCGTCTAACTTCTTGCGCGCTTCAACGGTGGAAGGATCTTGCGCGAAAATAACCAGATAACGCTGCAAGGCCGCAACGCTTTGTTCACCGACTGGAATACGGTTAATCTCAGCCATCCACAGATCCGCGGCATCTCCGCGCGTGTTGCTATCCGCCGCCATTTTCTCCAGCACCGCATAAGCTTTCTGCGTTTGGTTGGTATCCAAAAGCATGCCTGCCAGCGCCCGGCGCAACTCACCATTACCCGGATTGGTTTGGCTCAACGCTTCCAATTTGGCAATGACGTTGTTTTCTTGACCCGGCTGACGTGCAACGACGCGCAGATACTCCACCGCTAAATCAACGGTCGGCGGCGTACCTTCAAACAATTTATCATAAGCGGCCACCGCCTCAGGAACATGGCCTGCGGTCGCTAATAGACGCGCCTGCTGTAGCTGTTGACGGCCTTCCGGCGTGGTCAGCGCCATATTCAGTTTTGCCTGCTTATAGGCCTCTGAATTCGGCGCCTGCGCTTTCAATTTATCTAGCTGCTGTTGCGCAACCTGCTGATCGCCCTGACGCAACGCCAAGCGCATACGCGCCGCCATCACGTCGGGATTGTTAGGATCCATCAGCTCTAAGCGATACAGCGATTGCGTGACCAAGTCATCGCGATGACTGGCTTCGCCCACGCGAATTTGCTCGAGCAGCCACTGCTCAGGCGAAACCGCTGCATCTGCGGCAACGCCTGCACCAGACAGAGAGGCGAGAGATAAACCGATCGAGAGACTCAACCCGCTTAATGAGAAGTTGCGGTACTTGCGCATGTGCTGCTGTCCCAGTGAGGTAAAAGCTCACCTTTTAAATTAAAACGAAAACGTTGTTGGTCCCATCCTTGACCAAAGAGCGTTAATACGTAGCTGTAATAAGCATCATCGCCCAGCGGATTATCTTGTACCCGTTGGCGCTGAACCGCTTGCGCATCAGAACCGGCAAGGAACGGCAGCAACGCCGCTGAAAAACCTGAATTGCCATATCCTGACGCTTTGCCCGTCGCAACATCGACTTTTTCTGGTGGATATCCAAGCTCGGCGGTCATCGCCGCCATCGGCTGCCACTGCTTAATCAACGCGGCTTTGTTAGGATCGTTATCAGCCATCATGCCCGCCCACAGATAAACACGGATCGCGTCATAACCGCTGACGTTAGGCTTATCCGGCGTGGGTTCCCAGCCTTTGTCTTTGCGCCAGTCTATCCAGTCTGGCACAAATCCTTTCGGTGAACTCTCCAACAACAGACGCTGATTATTTTTATGCAGCGCAGCCCAAGGGCCATGGAAACCGGCCATGCGAGCCATCAGCTGCGGCGGTAAATAGCTTGGGTTAACGGTCCATACCGGCGAATGCGCAAAACCGACGCGCCCTGGCAACAACATTTCACCAAATCCTGGCAACTCAGCCACTTCCTCACGCGCGATGCGCTGAAGCAGCAAAACGCCTAGAGATTGATAGCTGCGCACTTTCCATAAACGGCCCGCTTCCATCAGCGAATAGGCAATCCACAGATCGGAATCCGAAGCCGAATTGGTATCGAGAACGCCCCATTCCTGCTTGCCGTTTTTATCTTTCTCTTTCATACCCCATAGCCAAGCGGGTAAGCGAGCGCTCAGATCGCCCTGCGCTAAATTGTTCTGCGTCCATTGCAGAATATTTTCAAACGTAGGTCGGTCATTGGCGACCAGAGCGAAGAACAGGCCATAGCTTTGGCCTTCAGAGGTCGTAATTTTTTTCGAGCTGCTGGTGTCGATCACCCGCCCTTGTTCACTAATATAGTGCTGTTTGAACTGCTGCCACTCTGGCCAATCACAACTAGCAGCAGCCTGAGTGCAAAAACTCAGCAGGAGCAGACACAGCGCAACCGCGCTGAATCTCGGCTCATGTCGTCCCCCTACGCAGGGGGACTGAGTGAAAAACCTAAACATCATTAATCACGCTCATCAGGAGATAAACGACGACGGCGTAAAATCCGTAGCAGACGCCATAGCACGATGGCCAACAGTACGACGCTCACCGCTGATAACACGGCAACCAGAATCGGATGCGTCGAGAATACATGCCACAGACGTTCCCACCACGGCAGATGACCCACGTAGTAAACATCGCCCACGCGCAGGCTGTTCACACCAGACTCACGGATGACTACAACAGAACCTGACATTGAGGCTTTCTTACCGCTGTCGATCATCGCGTCATTAAGCAGGCTATAGCCACGTGGGCTGTCTGCCAGCAAAGCAACAATGCTACGCTGATCGTGATACGGAGACTGGAAGCCAATCACCGCAGCCATAGCACCTTCAGAGCGAATAGTCGTCTGAGAGTCAGGCTTCATCGCAGAGGCTTCTGGCATGATGGTATCGAGGTTTGGTCGACGCATCGGCATTTTGATCCAGCTTTCCGTTGCATCCACCAGCAGATCGATTTTGTCATCCTGTTTGAGTGCATCAGGAATTGAGCCAATTAACAGCACATCGGTATCTTTATCTTTCACCTGTGCCCAATCATCGGTCAGCGATACATTCAGCGCAGGAAAACCGGTTTGAGCACCAATGCTGCCCAATGCGTTTAGCATGGCCGTGACTTGAGCCGGCGTAGATTGTTTACCCACAACCACTTCAGTTTCTGACAAATCGGCTAAGCGACTGAACGGGAACCCGGCGTTGGCGAACGAACGTAAATCCGGCATCGCCATAAAATGACGATAGCCTGAGAAGTCGATGGTTGAAGTGCCATCAATCGCCACCGTGTTAGGGACTGGCTGTGAGGTCACACAGTTATCCACTGACCCGCCGGAAATGGGATTCGCGTAGTCAAAATCAAAGCGCAGCTGGTTACTTGCACCCAGTTTCAAGGCCGGAATAGCCACATCAGTATTTTTATCAATCAATCCTTGGAACAGCGGCAAGCGCATCAACAATGCACCTTTATCGTGCTCAGGCACCAAATTGAACGATTGAATAAACTGGTTGTTCAGGCTGATCCGCATGCGGGAGCCGTCTTCGGTCGCGGGCGACGTATAACGGTACTTCATACGCATATCAATGCCGGTACTGCGAATCAAGAACAGGTCTGGCGGCAGGTTTAGCGTCACGCTAATTGGCGACGGCTCTAAACCTGTCGATTGCAACTGCTCTGCATAGGTCTGTAGCTCGGAGAACGTCATTGGGCGGTCGGTACGTACCCAGTTTGGCGCATCGTATGGCACGCGAGGTGCCAGCGTTTTAACGCCTTCGACCTCAACGCTGTCACCACGGAACAGAATGTTGCCCTGCGCAATACCGCGCACCGCCGTCATCAGGTCTTTATCATCACGACCCAACACCAGCAGCAATTTCACATACGGGTTATCTGGGCGACTGATCATCTCAACCACAGGCCCATTCACAGCCGGATAATCGCGCAGGAAATCAGGGCGCTTATCGTTGGTCGCAAATACTACGCCGTGTTTTTCCGGCAGTTGGTTAAACAGAACAGGGAAGTTTTGCCCACGCCATTGCGCTTTGCTACCAAACCAAGATGCCAGCACGCCCGCAGCGCGTTGTTCTGACAAGTTAGGCTGACCGGCAAAGACGATAGGCAGCGTTAGCGCACTATAATCGCGAGCATCAAAGAAAGGCTCAGGGAAATGCGACAAATCATTTTTCAGCGGCAACCCTTGGTAGGTCAGGCTGATGGAGCTGTTTTTGCCCACGTCTAGCCAGAGTGCGGTACTCGCTGGATTCTCACAAACGGCACGATAGTGACCAACAAACTCCAGACGAACGCGGTTAAAATCGCTGATGTAGCGAGAATCAATCGGTACCTGTGCGCTGTTTTTCTTACCCAACTGCTCTTTCGCAATCGGCAACACGCCCATGAGTTCATCGTTAAGAAAAACTTTTACCTGAGACTCCACGGGGAATAGCGCAGGCGACGGCGTAAACTCTAAGTTCAGCATCGCATTCGATACCACTTCATCGCTACGCACGCCAAACTCAAACTGTCCAGTAGGATCAACGCCGCGCAAATGCATACTGCCCGGTGCCGGTGCAATCTTAGCGAAGGTTAAGTTAACGTCACGCGTCGGGATCCCAACGACCTGAGGTGCTGGCACGGCGGGATCGGTCAATGCGGTCGTAGCGGCATTTGTTGTCGCCACATTCTCTGGTTCGGTTACAGGAGACACCGGCTCAGCATGCACCAAAGTGCTAATACCCAATGCCACAGCAGTTAGCCAAAATATTTTTTTATTCATCGCATTATCATCATGTTGAGCCAATGTCTGATTCACCACTTTACTCTTCGTATCTCATCGCACAGAGTCTCCGCTGCGCCTTGAAATCGATGAATAAAGAAAAGTCCCGAAACGCTTATTATTTTTCCTGCCTACTTAAGCTCTGCTCACCCCGCGTGGAATAAACGAAACCGTCCACGCAACCAGAGTGGTAAATCCAACAAACACACTACGTAAAATCGGCGGTGCGTAGTCGGCAAGGCTTTGGTATCCACGGAAACCGAGCTTCAAAATATCCACCAAACTCTCTACCGGTTTGTCTTCTGCAAAACTGTCTTGCCACAGCGCCCAAGTATCTGCGCGGGCAAACGTACACTGAATAAACTCAATGTGCTGGGCTACGCTCATGTTATCCATACGCAAACCGGCTTTTTGTCCGAAGACTCGCGTAACCTTAGCTGGGAAGGAATATTCCTGCTGTCCACGCTTTAGCATCAGCGTGATGTTCTCACCATCCTGCAACACATTGCCTGAGCGTAGCTCAATTCCCACGCCGCCATCAGAATAGTCACGCAGCGTACAAGGGAAAATATGGCCGTCTTTTCGCGCAATTGCCGCAGGCATCGCAATTTCGACACGGTGAGACTGACGAACCTGCTTAGTTTCAACCGATACCGCCACGGCACCGCCTAAAATGACCATGTTGTAGAACACCCACACCATACTCATCGCCACCGTCCAGATCTCATCTTCTGGCCCGAATGACATGCGCCAAATTCCCAGAATCAGCCCGGCAAAGTTCAGCAGAACCAAAATCAGATATGGACGGGTAATTACCCAGTCCACGTGCTGATGCTCAACCAAGCCACCTTTGGCAGTCACGTTAAATTTCCCTTTATGCGGATTAAATAACGCCACCGTAGTAGGACGTGCGATGTACCACGCCAGCACCGTTTCGTAGATTTCACTCCAAAACGAATGGCGGTATTTGCCTTGGATTTTTGAGTTGGTGAGGCTGGAATGCACAATGTGTGGGATAACATACAAAGCGATAGCCAGCGCCGGAGCAAAAATGATGTAGGCGTGCATCAGCAAGAACGCCAACGGTGCGGTTAAGAAAATAAGCCGCGGGATACCCGATAAGAAATGCAGCATGGCGTTGGCATAACAAATACGCTGCGCCAGCTTCAAGCCTTTGCCAAACAGCGGGTTATCCAAACGGAAAATCTGCACCATGCCGCGCGCCCAGCGAATACGCTGACCAATATGCGCCGACAAACTCTCCGTGGCTAAACCCGCCGCCTGTGGAATTCGAATATAGGCCGACGTCCATCCACGGCGGTGTAAACGCAAAGAGGTATGCGCATCTTCCGTCACGGTTTCAACGGCGATCCCGCCCACTTCGTCCAGCGCAGTACGTCGCAATACGGCACAAGAACCGCAGAAGAAGGTCGCATCCCACATATCGTTGCCGTCTTGCAGCAAACCATAGAACAAAGTGCCTTCATTCGGCGTGCGGCGGAAACGACCAAGGTTACGTTCAAAAGGATCGGGGGAGAAAAAGTGGTGCGGCGTCTGCATCATGCCGAGCTTTTTGTCTTTAAAGAACCAGCCCAGCGTTAACTGTAGGAATGAACGCGTTGGCACGTGGTCACAGTCAAAAATCGCTACAAATTCGCCGGTCGCCTGCTTCAGGGCGTTATTGATATTCCCCGCTTTTGCATGTTCATGCGTTGTACGAGCAATATATTTAACCCCTACCGTCTCCGCAAATTCACGAAACTCTTCGCGGCCACCGTCATCCAACAACCAGATATTCAGTTTTTCTTTCGGCCAGTCAATGCCCAACGCCGCGTAGATCGTTGGTTTAACTACGCTCATATCTTCGTTGTAGGTTGGCACCATGATATCGATAGTTGGCCACGACTTAACTTCTTCCGGCATCGGTGCTGGCTGGCGATTAAGCGGCCAAATGGTTTGGAAATACCCCAGAACCAACACTACCCACGCATAGGTTTCTGCGGCAAGCAGCAGCAACCCACAGATTAAACTGACCGGATCGTCCCAGTTTAGCGTTGAGGTATAGCGCCACCAGATATAACGACAAGAAACCGTTAACGACAGCACGATCATCATCAGAGAGGAGAAGCGCCCTGGAATACGCCGCACCACCATGGCAATACCCCACAGCAGCAGTACGAAAACAAACTGGGAACTTAAATCAAACGGCTGGGAGATACATAACAGCGCGAGGATGGTAGAGAAAACGCACATCACGCCTAAAATAATACGCCGAACGCCCTGCCCTAAACGGTTAAAGGCCTCTTCAGACTCTTCCGCACCGTGTTCCTGTACTTTATCAGGCAGACTTTTCAGCCAGCCATGATAGCGATTGTGCAAACCTTTAAAACGCTCACCTAAGCCATAATTTTTTACCGAGCGATGCGCGGAGAACACGATCAACCACAGGGACTGAATGGCATAACGAACGATATCTAACGGGCGTGGGCGCTGTGCATCAATATGGGGAAAAAGCGTGGTTTGCTGGCTACGGATCTGCTGCCAGCGCGGGGATTCCAGTTTTAGAAAGAACCAGGCCATTGCCAACCAAAAACACCCCAGCGCCGCGCCTAAAGGGGAGGCCTCGTTATACTGGCGGTATTGACGATAGCGATCGGCCAACGCCTGACGCGCTGGCGTCATTAGAAACAGATCGAGTATCCACCTCATAACGCCGACCCATCAGCAACGTTGCCATCGGCATCAAAATGCAGCAAACACCAATTAGCCAACGTCATAATTTCTTCGGTTGCCAGCGAGTGCGGATAATACTCGCCCACCGGTTGCTTGGCGGCGCTCGCCTCAGCCATCGCTTCGTCGCGGTGAATCACCATAGGCAACAGCGAAGGCAAACTTTGCAGCCACAGCTGATAAATATCTTCTTGCAGCTTACTGGTGGCAAGTAGTTGATTTGCAAGCAGGAACGTTCCCTGCGGCAGCGCCTGCTGATGTAAGCGCGTGTGGCAGTTGGTATCAGGAACAATAACGTTAATAACGCCATCGGCAAGAGAAGTGAAATGCTGTGTCAGCGGATGCATACCGTTTGGCACATCTAGCAAAATCCAGTTATAACGGCCATTGGCACGCAATGCTGGAATGTTTTGCGCCCAGTGCGTCCAGCGGTGTATGTCCGTAAAGAATTGCGCATGCTCATCTGCGCTAATCTGTCCGAAAGGTAGAAAATCAAGCAGGTCGGTGTAACGTAGCGCCGCATCTTGCCAAGCCGTACCATCAAATTCAGCACGCGCCCAACCGTTCGTGTGGGCGAAATCCGTATTGAAATGCATACGCAGCAAATTCGCAGGGGTGGCGTCGATGACTAACACGGATTCACCCAGTTGCTGCAACCCCCACGCTAACGCAGCGGTGATAGATGTGGTTCCCACACCTCCTCGCATTCCCTGCAAAGCAATAATTGCCATTACTTAGCGCTCCCTGCAAATTGCATCAGCTCCGCCAAAAGGGGCCAACGGCGGATCACTTCATTCATATGTTCTTGTCTAGATATGTCGATATAGTCAATTTTAGGAATAGAAAATGCTTTGCTTAGAGCTGCAATATCATTTTGGAAAGTAAAAGTAGGGCTATTCTCAATCGGATTATTTCTTTTATCATTCATTCTGCTATCCGTGAAAAATCGGCTATGGTTTATGATTATAGCTAGATAAAGAAAAGCTGTTTCTACAATATAATAGCGAGAACATATCAGTCTTAGTAATTTGTCGTGAATTATTTATAATGTTACATTCCTTTGGGAAATTTCGCTAGTAAACTGATATAAGTTCAATTAATTGGAGCCGCAAAAAAACAACGAGCAAAAGCATTTCGTGTGGCTAAGATAAATCTGTCAATTAGATAAAAACATCAGTTTTACTAGGTATAATCACATTCAGAGAAATTAAAATCTTATGGCGCTATCGTTTTCTCTTGGAGTTCATCAACTATGGGATGAGCTTCGCATTATGCAAGCTCCCGGCCTCTACTGGGTGAGCGCAGATCGCGAAGTTGATGCCAAAAGTTTTTGTCAGCAGGTTATCTCTAGCCAGCCAGCTGAAACACGCGCGGCGTTAATCAGCGTTAATCATCCTCCTCAGGATATCATCAGTGCCAACTACGCTCATGGGCCCGACAAACTTCCTATCTATTCTCTGCCTGAAAGTAAAAAAGCGTTATTTCAGCTGACTGAAGATTTAATGCGCGGTTTAAATCCGAAAAATCGTCTGTTGATGTTGTTAACCCCCTCCAGTATTTGGGAACAGCTACAGCCTTATGAGCTAACCGACTGGATGAGAAATACTGCCCGCTGGTTGCGCCAACAAAACTGTACATTATTGATTTTAGACTACGGGAAAAGCGCCAATAATCAAAGGGCAACGCTTCAGTCTCAACACCGTACGCTATGTGGCCTCGCGAGCCTACGATGGCTTCAGGACCTGCACCGTTATGACGTGGCGTATTGGTGTAACCAAAACGGTGTCACCGCGCAGCAAGACGTCAGCGTTTCTTTTGATGAGCAAGGTTGGCATGCACAGGAAGATGCGTCTCAAGCGCCACAGCCACGCAACGATGAACAGCTCTATCTAGCCCATAAAGGCGTGCTGGAAGGTGCTCCACCGCTGTCAGAAAATTGGCATCTATTTGAGAGCAATCTAGCGCTGTTTAATGCTGCCTATGCAGCACAAGCTTCAACGCTGGTGTTTCAGCTTTCGAACAGCGATCAGCTCGATGCACTGGCGCGAAAAATTCATACTTTGCGCCGTCAGCGCGGCAAAATCATTAAGCTCGTTGTGCGTGAAAGCACACCTTGCTTGCGTTTCAGCGATGAACGTTTGTTATTGGCCTGTGGTGCCAATCTGATTGTGCCGCATAATGCGCCGCTTTCACGCTGTTTAACCATGTTAGAAGGGATTCAGGGACAAACCTACCCGCGCCATGTCCCTGCAGATATTAATCTGCTGATTGATGCAATGCGCCCGCTGAATTTGAAAGGATATATTCCTTACAATCCTTTCTGCGAAACGTTGATGTCATTGATGAATAACGCATTATTACCAGAAGACAGCAAAGGAATTCTGGTGGCATTGCGCCCGGTGCCCGGACTGCGCGCTGAACAAGCTCTCACGCTATGCCGCGCTCGCCGCTTCGGTGATTTAGTCACTATTGATGAAAACCGGCTCACACTGTTTCTTTCATCATGCAGAATCAATGACTTAGACGTTGCACTTAAACACATATTTCCACTGCCGGTCGAAGAAGTTTTCTCCAACCGCATGGTTTGGTATCAAGACAAACTGATCATCATGGAACTGCAGCAGATGCAGCTTAATAAGCCATCAAACTGGCATCTTTCCGACCGGCTCGCGCCGTTGGTCGGCAATAAAAGCAGTCCGGTGGCCGAAGAGCGTCCACCTCGGCATTCACCGCAGCCAATCAGCTTATCTCTAGCCTTACATCAGGAGCGTGCTGAATGATGAACGGGATGGATATACTGCAGCTTATCGTGCTTTGTGCGGTGATTTTGCTGCCATTAGGCTACTATTTGCGTAAAAAATTGCCGATGCTGCTTCAGTCAGTACGCCAAGTTTTATTCACGCCGCGCTATTTAAAATCCGAGGGGATCCTGCGGCGTAATACTCGTTTGCAACGTAACACTTCAGTCGCGGTAGACCGTAAAAATGACCAAGAATAGTAATACCAAGAACAACATCGCGGACCTGTGGCACTACTGGCGTGGGCTAGGCGGTTGGAATTTCTATTTCCTACTTAAATTTGCCCTCTTGTGGTTTGGCTATCTCAACTTTGATGCACTTTCTAACCTGATTTTCCTCGCCTTTTTGCTTTTCCCTTTACCCAATGCCCGTTTACACCGCTGGCGTAACTGGATTGCCATACCTATAGGTATTGGTCTGTTTTATCACGATACGTGGCTACCGGGTATCAACAGTATTATGAGTCAAGGCTCGCAGCTAGCGGGCTTCTCAGCGTCATACCTTCTGGATTTGGTCAATCGCTTTATCAACTGGAAAATGATCGGTGCAGGCTTCGTAATGCTGGTCGGTTACCTGTTTATCTCACAGTGGATCCGCATAACGGTATTCGTGGTGGGTGCGCTCGTTTGGCTGAATGTGTTGCAAATAGCTGGCCCAGATATCTCCTTAGTCCCTGATACAGCGAGTAATAGCACCGCGACTGCACCGGCGGCCAACGCCAATACTGGCTCTACATCAGCCGCTGCAACAGGCGACCTGCCGGCACAAACGGCACCACCAGATAGCAAGAACTTGGCCGCTTATCTCGATGCCTTCTATGCCAGTGAAAAACAGCGCCAAACTCAGTTCCCAGCGGCGCTACCAACGGATGCTCAACCCTTTGATTTACTGATTATCAATATCTGTTCTTTAGCATGGTCTGACGTTGATTCCATTGGCTTACAGGATCATCCGCTATGGAAACACTTCGATATCCTGTTCAAAAACTTTAACTCAGCCACCGCCTACAGTGGCCCAGCTTCAATTCGTTTATTACGCGCCAGTTGTGGACAGCCTTCGCATAAAGAGCTTTATTCAGCCGCGGGTCAACAGTGCTATCTGATGGATAATTTAGCTAAGCTAGGCTTTGGTCAGAACCTGATTATGGACCATAGCGGCAAGTTTGGTAACTATCTGGATGATCTACGGAAATATGCTGATTTGCAGCCACCGCTAGAGTCTCAGGCAGGGATTTCAAATGAGCTGACTTCCTTTGACGGCGAGCCCATCTTTAACGATCTTGAAGTGCTGCAACGCTGGGAACAAACAGTTGAAAAATCAGGGGATGCGCGTACTGCAACCTTCTTTAACCTGATTCCGCTGCACGATGGCAACCGAATGGTTGGCAGCAGTAAAGTTGCCGATTATAAGCCTCGCGCTCAGAAGCTGTTTGATCAGTTGGATACGTTCCTTACCCAGCTTGAGAAATCAAACCGTAAAATCATGGTTGTTGTTGTGCCTGAGCACGGTGCTGCGCTAGTTGGGGATAAAATGCAGATGTCTGGCCTACGTGATATCCCAAGCCCAAGCATCACTCACGTTCCCGTGGGCATCAAGTTTATCGGTATGAAAGCACCACAACCTACTGAAATCGTTGTCGATCAGCCAAGCAGCTATCTGGCGCTTTCCGAGCTGGTTGCACGCTCTGTTGACGGCAAACTCTTCACTGAGGCAAGCGTAAACTGGCAGGATCTCTTGAAGGGATTGCCTCAAACCGCACCGGTTTCAGAGAACGATAATGCCATCGTTATTCAGTATCAAGGTAAGCCATACATTCGCCTCAACGGTGGTGATTGGGTTCCTTACCCGCAATAAGATGCTATCGTTAAACAGCTAGAAAGGCTCCCAAATGGGGGCCTTTTTTCTTATGTATAGCGCCTTAAAAAACATATTTATTCATTATGCCTATATATTTTTACATATACAGGAAATATATTTCCCTCGGGTAGACGTTATTTTAATATGGATATTTTAATGCATCTTTAACCCAGCAATATATATCTGCAAATACACGTATCCTTAGAATAACGGCAACCGACAATTAAGATTGATATTATTAACATCTGTTAAGATATTTCTAATAAAGCAAAAGACTACTATAGCGTTAGCAGACTAATACATCTGGTTTATCTTTTTTTTGCATGCTAATAGTTACCTCCTGTACAGATTCACATATAAGAGTACACCCATCCCTTATATCTAAAAAAAGAGCCTATACAGGCTCTTCAAATAAATATCTATATGGATAATCCGCTTTAGGCGCTCTGTGCAGCCTCATCCTGATCGACGGCAAAACAGGCAATAAGCTGATCGCCATACTGCTTAAGCTGCGGTTGTAACTGTTTGCAGGTGCCAAACGCACGACTACAGCGAGCATTAAACGCGCAGCCCGGAGGCGGATTCAACGGGCTCGGCAACTCGCCTGTCAGTTTGATACGCTCACGGCGCATATCGGGATTCAGGCGAGGCGTTGCCGACAGCAGCGCTTGGGTATAGGGATGGCGTGGGTTATTGAACACCGCTTCCTTCGGCCCTTTTTCTACACAACGTCCCAAATACATCACGATGACCTCATCCGCAATATGCTCAACCACGGAGAGATCGTGAGAGATAAATACATAAGACAGCCCCATCTCCTGCTGCAAATCCATCATCAGGTTCAGAACCTGAGCACGCACCGAAACATCCAGCGCAGAAACCGGCTCATCCGCAATCACGACGTCTGGGTTCAGCATCAGCCCACGCGCGATGGCAATACGTTGACGCTGACCACCAGAGAACATATGCGGGTAGCGATCGTAATGTTCGGTTTTCAACCCGACTTTCTCCATCATTGCCAAGGCCTTTTCGCGCCGTTCGGCACCGCTAAGCTTGGTGTTAATGGTGAGCGGCTCCTCAAGAATTGCACCGACTTTCTTGCGCGGATTCAGCGAAGCATACGGGTTCTGGAAAACGATCTGGATTTTCTGGCGACGTAGTTTTTCCGCAGTAGCGTCCGGCTTTAATAAGTCCTGCCCTTGGTAGTACAGCTCGCCGCCGGTAGGAATTTCAATCATGGTCAGCAAACGCCCCAGCGTGGATTTCCCGCAGCCTGACTCGCCCACTACCGCCAGCGTTTTGCCTCTTTCCAGCGTAAAAGAAACGCCGTCTAACGCTTTTACCAAGCGTTCAGCGCCAAACATGCCCTTCTTCACCGGATAGTGTTTTTTCAGATCAATGGCCTGAAGCAGCGGTGCCTGTTTGTTCAATATTGCCTGACTCATAATGTTGGCCTCCCCGCATCATCGAGCGGCGTATGGCATTTCGCCTTACGTCCGTTGATATACTTAAGTTCCGGTTCTACCTCACGGCACAAAGCCGTCGCATACGGGCAGCGCGGATTAAGCAAGCAGCCGTTAGGGCGATCGTATTTACCAGGGACAACGCCCGGTAGCGACGCCAAACGCGCCTTGTCGGCGGCAAACTCAGGTAACGCCCGCAGCAAAGCCTGCGTATACGGATGGCGCGGCGTACGAAATATTTCCTGAGCCGTTCCAGCTTCAACCACCTGACCGGCATACATCACGATAATTTTATGCGCGGCTTCTGCTACCAGCGCTAAGTCATGCGTGATCAGCACCAGCGCCATGTTCTCTTTCTGCTGAAGATCCAGCAGCAACTCAATAATTTGTGCCTGAATAGTGACGTCTAGCGCCGTGGTCGGTTCATCGGCAATCAACAGTTTTGGCCGACAGGCAATCGCCATCGCAATCATCACACGCTGACTCATCCCGCCGGACAACTGGTGCGGATACACATCCAAACGCGAGCCCGGATCGGGGATTCCAACCAGCGTTAGCAGGTCGATGGCGCGCTGACGGCGCGTGCTTTTATTCCCGCCCTGATGCACCTTGAGCGCTTCCATAATCTGGAAGCCCACGGTGTAGCAGGGATTCAGGCTGGTCATGGGATCCTGAAAAATCATGGCGACTTCCGCCCCCACGATTTGACGCCGTTCTTTCTCTGAAATTTTCTGTAAATCGATATTGTTAAAGCTCAGTCCGTTTGCCATCACGCGACCGGGAAAATCAATCAGCCCCATAATCGCCAGTGAACTCACTGATTTACCAGAGCCAGATTCCCCAACAATACCAATGACTTCACCCTGATTTACGCTGTAGCTGATACGATCTACGGCGCGAAACGGCGCGTCTTTTTCACCGAAGTGAACTGATAGCTCGTTAACTTCTAATAAAGCCATAATATTCTGCTCCCAAAAATCTACTGATGTTCTGTTGCCCAGTTCACACTGGGCGGTATCAGTAGACTTTTACTGTTTCAAACGCGGGTCTAGCGCATCGCGCAACCCATCGCCCATCAGGTTAAATGCCAATACCGTTAGCAGGATCGCAAGGCCGGGGAAGGTCACAACCCACCACGCACTTTGCGCAAACTGCAATACGTCAGACAGCATGGTTCCCCACTCCGGCGTTGGCGGCTGTGCGCCCATACCGAGGAAACCCAGCGCCGCCATGTCGAGGATGGCATTCGAAAAACCTAACGACGCCTGCACGATCAAAGGCGCTAAACAGTTAGGCAGAATATTGATAAACATTTGACGCATGGCACCGGCTCCCGCCACGCGAGACGCGGTGACGTAGTCGCGGTTAACTTCCACCAGCACCGCCGCGCGCGTCAAACGCACGTAATGCGGCAAGGCAACAAACGTCAATGCCAGCGAAGCGTTAACGATTGAAGGGCCAAAGATAGCCACCAGCACTAAAGCCAACAGCAGGCTTGGCAACGCCAACATAATATCGACGATGCGCATAATGACGGCGTCAACCACGCCGCCGAAGTAACCCGCCAGCAGGCCAAATACCACCCCGAGGATCAGCGACAAGACCACCACTAAACAGCCAACCAGCAACGACAGGCGCGCACCATAAATCAGGCGCGATAGCACGTCGCGACCGACATCATCGGTACCGAGAATAAACTTCCAACTGCCGCCGTCTTGCCAAACGGGAGGTTTAAGCAGCGCATCACGAAACTGCTCTGCGGGGAGATGCGGAGCCAACACATTGGCGCCGATCGCTAGCACTAACACGATAATGATATAAACCAACCCCACTACCGCGCCTTTGTTGCGCTTGAAGTAATGCCAAAACTCCTGAAACGGCGTCATTGGTTTGGGCGCGCTCATTGCTGGGGACGTTGTTGTAACGTTAGACATCGTTGCGCCTCCTATTTCTTATGCCGAATGCGTGGATTGACGACGCCATACAGCACATCGACCAGCAGGTTGACCAAGATGATCATAATGGCCACCAACAGCACTCCGCCTTGCACCACAGGATAATCACGACGCTGCAATGCATCGATTAACCAACGGCCTAAGCCCGGCCAAGAGAAGATGGTTTCTGTCAGAATGGCTCCCGCCAGTAACGTCCCCACCTGTAGACCAATCACCGTCACCACCGGCAGCAACGCATTACGCAGCGCATGCACAATAATCACTCGCATACGCCCTAATCCTTTGGCGCGCGCGGTGCGGATATAGTCTTCACTTAGCACTTCCAGCATGGAGGAACGCGTCATACGCACAATCACCGCCAGCGGGATAGTACCCAGCACAATGGCAGGCAGGATCATATGCATGACCGCGTCTTTGAAATCGCCTGGCTCACCCCAAATAAGGGTATCAATCAGCATAAAGCCGGTGAGCGGTAAGCTTTCATCAAGGAATACGCTGTCATCGATGCGCCCCGATACGGGCGTTAGATTGAGCTGCACCGACACCAGCATGATGAGCATGATCCCCCACCAAAAAATAGGCATGGAATAGCCCGTCAGCGAGATGCCGACAGCGGTATGGTCGAAAACGGAGCCGCGCTTAACCGCCGCTAATACGCCAACCGGTATACCGACGAGGATGGCAAACAGCATCGCGCAGATGCCCAGTTCTAGCGTGGCTTTGAAGCGGGGCACAAACTCATCCCAAACCGGCGTGCGGCTTTTGAGCGAGGTACCTAAATCACCGTGCAATACGTCTTTGACGTAGTGAAAATATTGTTGATACAGCGGTTTATCTAAGCCCATTTCCGTCATCATCTGAGCATGACGTTCGGCTGAGATCCCGCGCTCCCCTGCCATGATCGTGACCGGATCGCCGGGGATCATGTGAACAAAAGCAAACGTTAACAACGTAATGCCAATAAACGTTGGGATAACTAACCCCAAACGCCGGAGTATGAACTGCAACATATCCCGTACTCTCTATTTTTATGATGAAGCATTGCTCACAGTACAGCTACGACTAACAGAGACCCCACCCCAGCCCTCCCCTTCACAGAGGAGGGAGCAGATCGATAAAAATCACAATCGGCTCCTCCCCCTGACGAGGGGGAGGCTGGGAGGGTTAGCGGTAATTAGTCGAGAGACACCTGATCGAAGTGATGTTTACCCAATGGATCAACCACATAGCCTTTCACTTCTTTACGCACTGGCTCGTATACGGTGGAGTGGGCAATGATCAGCGCAGGCGCTTGGTCATGCATCACTACCTGAGCCTGCTTGTAAAGCTCGGTACGTTTTTCATGGTCGGATTCAGCGCGTGCAGGCTGGATCAGATCTTCAAACGGCTTGTAGCACCATCTTGAGTAGTTAGAACCGTCTTTCGCCGACTGGCAGCTAAACAGCGTTGCGAAGAAGTTGTCTGGATCCCCATTGTCCCCAGTCCAGCCCATCATCACGGTCTGGTGTTCGCCGTCTTTCGCACGTTTCAGGTACTCGCCCCACTCATAGGTCACGATCTTGGCTTTCACACCCACTTTCGCCCAGTCAGCCTGAATCATCTCAGCCATACGGCGAGCGTTCGGGTTGTATGGACGCTGCACCGGCATTGCCCAAAGGTCGATAGCAAAACCGTCTGCCAGACCCGCTTCTTTCAGCAGTTCTTTAGCTTTAGCAGGGTCGTAAGCGTAATCGGTGATCTTGTCGTTGTAGCTCCACATGGTTGGTGGGATCAGGTTTTTCGCAGGCTGGCCCGCTTTCTGATATACCGCGTCGATAATCGCTTCTTTGTTCACCGCCATGGTCAGTGCCTGACGCACTTTCACGTTATCCAGCGGTTTTTTCTCGACGTTAAACGACAGATAGCCGACGTTCAGCCCCGGTTGCTCCATCAAAGTAATGGATTTGTCTTGTTTCATACGGTCAATGTCAGCCGGATTTGGATACGGCATCACCTGACACTCATTCTTTTGCAGTTTGGCATAACGCACGGACGCATCCGGCGTAATGGAGAAGACTAAGCGATCGATTTTTGGCTTAGGTCCCCAGTAATCTTTGAACGGTTTGTAGAGGATTTTGGAGTCTTTCTGGTATTGCACCAGTTGGAATGGCCCGGTGCCCAGTGGCTCAAGGTCAATCTTCTCAGGCGTACCGGCTTTCATCATCGCATCGGCGTATTCCGCAGACAGAATAGAAGCGAAGTCCATCGCCAAGTCAGCCAGGAACGGCGATTCAGGGCGCGTCAGCTCAAAGCGAACGGTGTTATCGTCCACTTTTTCCACTTTGCTAATTAGCTCGCCCAACCCCATCCCTTGGAAATACTCATAGGTACCGCCAGAGACTTTGTAGTACGGGTTTTTATCATCTTTCTGACGCATGAAGGAGAACACGATGTCGTCAGCGTTCAGATCGCGCGTTGGTGTAAACAGCTTGCTGCCCTGCCACTTCACGCCTTTGCGCAGGTGGAAAGTATAGGTTTTGCCATCTGGGCTAATATCCCATTTTTCAGCTAAGCCGGGCTCAATCTCGGTAGTACCGGTTTTGAACTCAACCAAACGGTTGTAGATCGGCACCGAGCTGGCGTCGTAGGTGGTGCCCGACGTGAACAGCTGCGGGTTAAAGCCCTCAGGTGAACCTTCTGAACAATAAACCAGAGTTTTTGCCTGCGCACCGGCGGCCAGCGCCAGAGCAACCAGACCAATCCCCAACTTCAGCGCACCAATTTTCTTTCCACGGCGGGTGGAGGTGTTCTTATGAGAAGACATAACGCTTGGCTCCGTAGTGTGATGTGTGTGTTCTGCCAGATCTATTTTTTTATAGGCGATCCGTGCAGCTTTGGCTGACAGCCAAGGATAGGTGCAACCCGCATGCCAAAGAGAACGATTCTTCGGGGCCACATTGGGTAGCACTCGGAAAGGGATCCCAGTGTTAATCACCCACCTTATGCATACCAATTTCGCAAGTGTTTAAGGTGACGTCAATATAACCAAACGTGATTTACAAGGACTGTGATATACAGCATACAAACATTAAAGAAACGTATTGATAACATTTACAGGATTAAAATTTATGCTACCGCGCAAATATCAGCTCATTTCACCATGTAACAAATCTTTAATAGAGAATACCGCTACCAAACTTGCTGAAAAAATTCTCGCTAAATGATGAATATCTGAACAATTGAGTTTGTAATCTGCGTTATCAGCAGGAGGAAATGCTGTGATCCGAGGTCCGATGCCCTATTTCAGGGAGCCATTTTGGCCACTTCGCATCAAGTCAGAGCAGTTAGGATCGCGCTATGATGATGCAAACCGAGACTCAGGAGAGATAGCATGTCGATAGCAACATTTGCGCGTTTAACGGCTCTGCTTGATGAGCATCAGGCTCGTTATCGCGTTGTAGAACATCCTATGGCGGGGAAATCTGAAGAGGTAGCCAAAATTCGCGGTACACAGCTTGGGCAAGGAGCCAAAGCGTTGGTCTGTCATGTGAAAGGAAACGGTATTAAGCAGCATGTTTTAGCCATACTGCCCGCCGACCAACAGGCCGATCTCAGCGCGTTAGCACACGGCATCGGCGGTACGCGAGCGTCATTAGCCAGCCCGGTGGAAGTTGATGCATTAACCGACTGCGTATTCGGCGCGATCCCGCCTTTTAGCTTCCATCCAGACTTACTATTGGTAGCTGATCCGCTGTTATTCCAGCGCTTTGATGAGTTGGCATTTAACGCCGGTACGCTTGAGCGTTCTCTAATCCTCAACACTCAAGACTATCAGCGCATCGCTCAACCTAAATTGGTCACGTTTATTCGCACCGAATAAGTCTCGCGAAAAACCTCCCCTTGACGCTTTAAAAAACAAGGGGAGGTTTATGCCGATTATCCGTTCACCGTGAGCTTAAACACGCTCATGCTTTGCATCAGGTTTCCGCTTTGCTCCTCTAAAGAACCGGTCGCAGCGGCAGACTCTTCCACCAGCGCCGCATTTTGTTGCGCCACCTGATCCATCTGTGAAATCGCCTGATTCACCTGTTCAATACCGCGGCTTTGCTCGTGAGAAGCCTCAGAGATCTCACTCATCAGCGCCGTTACCTGACGAATCTCCTTGGCGATATCAGCCATAGTATCGCCCGCGTTGGTCACCATTGATGAGCCCTCTTTTACCCGACGAGCTGAATCTTCAATCAACGTTTTAATCTCTTTGGCCGATTGAGCACTCCGCTGCGCCAAGTTGCGCACTTCACCAGCAACCACCGCAAAACCACGCCCTTGTTCACCCGCGCGAGCGGCTTCAACGGCGGCGTTTAAAGCAAGGATATTGGTCTGGAAAGCAATACCGTCAATCACGCTGATAATGTCGGCAATTTTCTGTGAACTGGTCGAAATTCCCTGCATACGGGCAATGGCTTCACTGACGATTTCCGCCCCTTTATCAGCGGTATGAGAAACATTCCCCGCCAGCTGATTCGCCTGCTCGGCGTTGTCCGCATTTTGTTTCACCGTGGCGGTCAACTGCTCCATACTGGCGGCGGTCTCCTCCAGCGAGGCAGCCAATTCTTCCGTATGCTGCGATAAGTTTCTGTTACCTACGGTCAGCTCTTTCGCCCCCACATCAACCTGCATACTGGCATCACGTACCTGACTCACCGTATCTGCCAGCGATGTTTGCATGGTGAGCACGCGCCGCCCCAGCTTGGCAATTTCTGATTTGCCTTCACTCTCAAGATCCTGAGACAAGTCGCCACTGGCAATCAAAGAAACATGCCCGTCTAAACTTTCCAATGGATTCAGGATGATTTTACGCAGCGCAACCCAGCACAGTGCACCAATCAGCAACGAAAATGCGAAAGACACACTGATAATAATCAGGTCACGTTGGTAATCATGTTGCGCATCCGATAATGCCTTTTGACCGACTTCATCGGCGAAGCCACGGAAATCACGCAGGTCCTGATCAAAATTGGCAGATAAATTGCGCAACTGATCTTCTAATAATGCGTAATAAGCCGCGCTATCGTTGGTTTTCAGCGCCTGTAGCATAGGACGCAGCGCTTGATTGACGTAAATTTGGTAGGTATTTTCCAGTTCGGCGCTCAGTTGCGCACCGCGCGGCGTCAGTTTTTTCAGATCGGTAAATTTCTGCATGGATGCATCAGCTTCACCGATCAATTTCTCCGCTCGCTGACGGCTATCATCTGCCGCTGCTAGTTTACCCATCTCCATTTGGCGAACAGATAATGCCCCCGCCGTACGAGCCCGTAGCGTGGCATTAAAGCTAGCGGCCAGTGGGCTCAGCTCTTCAGCCTGCACCTGATTAACAACGGCCAGTCTTTGATTAATTTGGCGAACAGATTGAATACCGATAATGCTGATCATCAGCAGCAATAACGTATAAACAAGCATGATGAGTGCCAGCCCACCACGGACTGTCAGGTGTTTACTCATAATAGTCGTATCCCTAGGAATGAAAGAGCCTGCAAAAGAAGACATCAGATGTGGTATCTCTCTCAGCCAGTACAAAATGCCTCTCTCTATGGAGAGTGAATTATGAACAGAGGGAACTGACTGAAGATTGATCAGTTTATCGGCATGCCTGAAGGGAACTTGAGAGAAACTTAATACGAAGAAAGGCGCTTCTAGGAATAAAAAAGCCGAGAGGAAGAGTTCCTCTCGGCTCATCAAGACTAACTTATTGAATTAAAAACGACACCAGTTGTTGTTTTCATTAATTCCGCCATTGGGCGAGGTATAGCCTAAGCACCCCAGAATCGAGTCATACAGCTCAACGTGCCGGTGAGTCTGCCCCTGTTTTGCCTGCTTTTGTACCTGCTCAAACATTTTGGCATTGTTGCCTGAAGCCAAAAACTTATCCGATGCCCATACCATCAGTGGCACACGGAACTGCTCTGGCGGAGCCATTTCACGCGGAGTGCCGTGGAAATGCTCATTATCGCTGATTGATTCACCGTGATCAGAGGCATAAAACACCAAGGCTTTTTTATCACGCACCTGATCAATCACGCTTTTAATCATGTTGTCAGTGTACAAAATGCTGTTGTCATAGGAGTTCATCAGCTGTTCTTTGGTGCAAGAATCGTCTACACCCATGCACTCTGGTTTAAACTTCGCATAGCTACGCGGATAGCGCTGCGTATACAAATAGTGGGAACCAGACGTATGCAGTACGACTAAATGCTTGCCGTTTGGATGCTTCTGCAATGAATTCTGTAGCTCTTCCACCAGCAGCATATCGTCGACCGGCTTCCCATCATTACGATGTTCTGCGGCGATCAGCTCACGGAATGAGAAGTTATCGGAGTCGGTATTGTTGTAGAACCAAATCTCACTTTGCATCGCAAAAAGCTCAGAACTGAATCCAAGCTGATGTAATACAGAGAAAATATTCTGTTCTTTCAGCGTACGCTGAGCGTTGTTTTCCGTTCCGCCCTCACGCACAAACATGCAGCGCAGGGAAAGTTTGGTTGATGTATCGCAGGACTCACCGCGGAATGCGGCCAGATTAGGCTCTTTAGCCAGCTGTGGCGTGGTGTCACGCTCATAGCCCAGAATCCCCATATGATCCCAACGCGCCGTTTCACCGATGATGAACACGACATAGGTATCATCTATCCCTTCAGGCGCGACGTAAGAAAAATGATCCGCGGGATCAAATAAGTCGGCTTCATCCTGTCGTTCATCCAGCGCGGTGTAGCCATATAATCCAAACGCCGCCAGCCAGTTTGATGGCAAGTAAGAGTGAGCTACCACACCACCATAGCTTGGCATATCAACGTTGTTTTTCTGGTCGATCTCTTTCTGGGCGGTACCCATTAAGTTTAATGGAACCCAGACCACCGCAACAATCAGCGCCATCCCAACCAAAGATATGATTCTTTTACCCGGTGTTTTTAGCTGCTCAAGCAACGTGTTACGCGCTGAACCTAACCAGATGATCGCCAAAGGAATAATGCTGGCGGCAACAAACCACAAAACAAATTTCCAGCCGACAACTTCGGAAAACAGACCCAAATCACCCGGGGAAAATACGGAAATGATAATGCCGTAGCCAATCACAACGTTAAATGCCGTCATGTAATAGCTTGCAGCCACGGATATTAGCGTAATGAGCGTAGCCGTAATTTTGAAGAACCAGCGCCCTCCCAGCGAAAACACTCTCAGGATAAAGAAGGTAAAGAGGAGAACAACCATCACCTCTAAACTTCCCGTTAACCATTTAGAAAAATGGAGCCCCTCTTTGACTTCATCAAAACGGCGCAAAAACACCGGAATATTAAGAAAAATACCAATATAAATCGCTAACAGCAGCGCCTGCATTGGTTGTGATAGCAATTTTATTTTTTGCATTACTTTCTGAAACCTTGTTGCTAACCCTAGAAAACATGAGACACACCGCATTCTAAATCGTTCAGATGCGGGAACGGAATTTACCAAGAAAGTTCTTAATCGGCGAGAGACTATTCAGCAGAAAAATGTCAGCACCAGCCCAGCGGCCTATGGTGACGGACTTAGAGAAGGGATGACATGGGGATCGTCTGAGAAGATGCCCCATGGCATGGGGCATCAAATAGAAGGGAAAGCAGGTAAAAATTAACGACGGCTCATCTCTTCTGATTTCGCCATACAGCTTTGCATCGCGTCCATCACGGCCGCACGCAGACCCTTTTGCTCTAACACTTTCACGGCTTCAATCGTGGTTCCCCCAGGAGAACACACCATATCTTTGAGCTCACCGGGATGTTTACCGGTTTCCAGCACCATTTTGGCTGAGCCCATCACCGCCTGCGCGGCAAACTGATAGGCCTGAGCACGAGGCATTCCACCCAGCACAGCGGCATCAGCCATCGCCTCAATAAACATAAACACATAGGCAGGCGCTGAGCCACTCACGCCCACCACGGAATGGATTAGATATTCAGGAACAATAGCAGCCTTACCAAAGCTGCTAAAAATTTCTACAATCAGCGCGCTTTCATCTTCGCTCATTTGCTTATTCGGCGTAATGGACGACATTCCCGCATTCACCAACGCCGGCGTATTCGGCATCACGCGCACCACTTTTTGCCCATCTTTCAGCGCAAATTCAAGCGTTTCTAGCGTGACACCGGCCGCAATGGAAACCACAATCGCGTTTGGCTTGAGCGATTCTCTGATTTCACCCAAAACATTCGCCATCATATTCGGCTTAACACCAACGATCAGAATATCAGCCTGCTTAGCGACCTCATCTGCACTGCTGGCACCTTGGCTGCCAAACTCCTGGCTAATCGCTTCAACGCTTTGCGCGCTACGGTTATACACCGTGATATTTTCCGGTGAGACCAGTTTACTCGCAACCAGACCACCTAAAATCGCCTTGCCCATATTGCCACAGCCAATAAAACCGATTTTCTTATCCACGATGTTATTCCCCACAGTGCAGTCCTCCACGATAACGCCCGTTGTATCGAACATAATTTACATCTTCAGATGCGATTTCTTAGGCTACCACCAAAACCGTGAGAAAGGCACAACCTCTGTCCTGAATCTAAAAAAGTAAAAATCCACCTCTTGAAGAGGTGGCTTTAAATGGGGCCCCCTAAAAGGGGGCCTTGTTCGTTTTAATCCTGTAATAACGCCATTTGCTGTTCGTATTCTTGGTCTTTCTTATCCTGATG